>OJJJ01000037.1_pt1 | contig 104439 bp, 98 predicted proteins | sample 1596311 | NCBI WGS metagenome assembly OJJJ01 (sample SAMEA4350140, study PRJEB24818) | metagenome | biome: human; feature: gut; material: faeces | place: Denmark | collected 2013-09
GTAGATGAATGGTTAAGGCGAAAAATCAGAGCAATCTATTGGAAACAATGGAAGAAAGTCAAAACCAGATATAAGATGATACAAAAGTATCAACTACCTGAATGGAAAGTACACGAAATGGCGAATTGTAGAAAAGGTATATGGCGTTCTACAATTATGTTAAATAGTGTGCTTACAAACAAAGAGATAGCCAATCTAGGCTATATTACCTTGACTGACTATTACTTGAAAGTATGTGAAAACTAAAGAACCGCCGTGTACCGAACGGTACGCACGGTGGTATGAGAGGTCGGCTAATCAACTAATGATTAGCCTCCTACTCGATTAAAGCCTTACAAATCACTTATTACAAGGATTGTAGGGATTTTATTATGTAAAGGATTATGAATGATGGTTCAAGTTGCGCCAAGAATGCCATCTTATCTTAATAAATGATTAGACCTAATAGGCCAGTACAAATCATTAAGAGGATAGGATTGAGTTTATATTTTCGAAGTGCATATAAAGATATAGAAAAAACAACAATTGCAATCCAATCAATATTACTATTTATTTTAAGCGAAGTTGTCCCTAAAAAAGTTAGAAGTAATATGGTAGCAGCGGCAGAAATAATAAGTCCCAAAGAAGCCGATTTTAGACCGTTTAATACTTCAAAAACATAGATGGATTGCTTATGCTTTTGGAAAAAGGAAAATAACGCGAGGGATATCATTATGCCCGATACAACACAACCAAAAGTGGCAACAATGGCACCCCATATACCTGCAATTTGTATGCCTACGAAAGTAGAGGTATTTACCGCTAAAGGACCAGGGGTCATCTGAGAAATTGTAATGATGTCAGTAAAGGTTTGCTGTGAGACCCACCCATATTTTTCAACCACCTGTTCTTGAATGAGTGGAATAATAGCATAACCACCTCCAATGCTAAAGAGTCCAATTTGTAAGAAAGTAAATAATAGTTTTCTTAGTATTTTTATCATTTAGATTGACCTCCATTTATGCCAATATACTTGTGCAAGGCACAAAAGACAGCATAGAACAAGGATAAGAGCAACGTTAATGTTAAAGATAAAACTTGCAAAAAAAGCGGTAGGTATCATTGCCGTGAGCAATATTGATTTCCGTTTTATAATCATCTGACTCATGTCAATAATCAGGTCGACAATGAGTGCACCAACGCCTGCTTGCATGCCTTTTAAGACACAAGAAATGATTGAACTTGAAGAAAAAGCTGTATACCATACAGACACGATTGCTAGAATAATTAAAGGTGGGATGACTGCAGCAACACAACTGATAATAGCCCCTAACAGTCCAGCTACTTTATATCCAGCCAAGGCTGATAAGTTAATGGCGATGGCTCCGGGTGTGGATTGTGCAATAGCGGCCATATTGACAAGATCATCTTCACTGAACATTTCTTTATTGAGCACAAAGTATTTTTTAATCATTGGAACAACAACATATCCTCCACCGAATGTAAACGAGCTTATAAATAGATTTATTCTAAATAACCAAAAATAAATCTTTATTTTATTATAGAGCATTTTAATCCTCCTACTATTTTGTTAAGTATAGTATAAGAATTGTTTTGTAATCTGTAAAATGATATAATTCAAGGTGAATGATTAGTTTTATTCATACCATAGGAGGGGAAATAATAAATGACACTTCGACATTTTGAAATATTTAAGACGGTAGCTGAAATGGGCAACTTTACAAAAGCTGCTGAGAAGCTTTATATTTCCCAATCTGGGGTATCCCATGCAATACGAGATTTGGAAGAAAAGGCAGGAACAGCATTATTTGACAGATTATCAAAAAGTGTATGTTTAACAGAAAGTGGAAGGTTATTACTGCAAGAAATCATTCCTATTTTATCTTCTTGTAATGCACTTAATTTAAAGATAAACTGTTTAGAACAAAAAGCACCATTGCGTATCATATCTAGTATAACCATTGCTTCCTTCTGGCTCCCTTCTATTTTACTCATGATGAAAAAGGAATGGCCAGACACACCGGTTGAGGTTGAAGTGGTAAATGCGGCAAATGCCATTGACAATTTAAGTTTAGGAAAAGCAGACGTTGCTTTGATTGAAGGCATACCGCCACAAGGTCCGTTCCTATCGATACCATTTTCTTCTTATAAATTAACAGTGGTATGCGCTCCTGAATATCTTTTAAATAGGAGAACTTTAACAATCCAGGAGTTGTGTTTAGAAAAATTACTTCTACGTGAAAAGGGGAGTGCTATTCGGGATACGGTTGATAGTGCTTTGTATTTAGCAGGCTATACAGTACGTCCATTATGGACAAGTGTTAACTCTCTAGCGCTCATACAAGCAGCCAAAGCCGGGATTGGCATTACAATACTTCCAGATATTCTTGTAAAAGATGAAATAGAAAAGGGTACGCTTATACCTTTGACAATCGAAAATATAGCATTAAAAAATGAATTAATAATGATTAGACATCGAGATAAATACATTTCTGAGCCACTAGCGGCCTTTCTTTCTTGCGTACAGAAATGTCAAGTAATTGAGTGAAATATAAGATATAAGAATCGACTGCAGTAAAATAAATAAGAGTTTCAAAGTTTGATGCACTTTGAAACTCTTATTTGTATTATTAGAAGTTAAGTCCTATTTTGTTTTATTGGCATTGCTATTTGAGTTGAATTTATGTCCAGATGAAGTTGGAGTAGAATCGCCACTAACATAATTACTTGCATTCGTTACGGACTCACGATTGTTTATCACAGAATTACCATTACCTTTTCCGGCTTTTTTCTTATTACTAGTTGTTGAATTCATATTTTTCATATATAATCTCCCATCTATATTTTTTTACACCTATTCTTTAAAATTCCTACATTTATTATAAGCAGATGTAAACGTCCGTATACAAAATAATAAGACTAAGCTATGTTATTATATGGTATAATTTATTTTGCAAATAACAAGGTGAATTTAATGGAATTAAATGAGGTAAATAAGGTGGAAATAAGAAAATATGAGAAAAATGATTGTGAAGCAATCACAAAATTATTTTATGATACAGTCCATACTGTAAATGCAAAAGATTATTCCAAGGAGCAGTTAGATGCATGGGCAACAGGAAAAATTGATATAGATGCATGGAATGAGTCATTTATTAAACATTATACTCTTGTTGCGGTTGAGAATGATAAAATCGTAGGTTTTGGTGATATTGATGGGACAGGATATCTTGATCGTCTATATGTTCATAAAGATTTTCAAAATCAGGGAATCGCGACTGCATTATGTGATCGACTTGAATCTGAGTACAATAAGAAACCGATAATAACACATGCGTCAATTACAGCGAAACCATTTTTTTTAAAGAGAGGATATCGTGTAGTTAAGGAGCAGCAAGTGGAACGTTTTGGGCAAATACTAACGAACTTTGTTATGGAAAAGTAATTATAAGAATTTAAAATAATAGATATTGTGTGCTGCTGTAAAATTTTATAGCAGCATTTTTATTCGAAGAAAATACAATAAATGCATACTATCATTGGGAAATATATTTTTATATTTAATATAGGCAGAAACACATTAACAATGGAAAATATTAGTTGACAAATTAAGTTAACGTTATTATAATGATATCAAAATGATATCATTATAATATAATCCAGTGGAGGTAACATCTATGAGTCATAAGGAAGAGAGCTTTAGTAAAGTTAATGTAATTGAAGAAAAAGAAATAACGCCAATGGGTGGAGGTATTATACTTTTACTTGTGTTGGCAGGTTTTGCACTATCCATTGTAGCTTTTATTTTTGGAGTAATAAACTTAGATAAAGGAAATTCAGCAGTGGGTGGTATTTTATTGGCCTTTGGTATTGTATTATTTATTGCACTGTGTTTTACACCAGGTGGATTTCATGTATTAAATCCAAACGAAGCATTGGTGATGACGTTATTTGGTAAGTACTATGGAACAATAAAAAAGGAAGGATTTTATTTTACAAATCCATTTGCAAGTGCAATAAATCCAGTGAGAGGTCAAGTTGCTAATATTAATATTGCAACAGGAACCGCAGGCGGGACAGCTGGTGCAACGATTCCTGCAATATCAGGTAAGAAGATATCGACAAAGACATTAACACTTGATAATGAAAAGCAAAAAGTAAACGATGTGCTAGGAAATCCAATTATCATTGCAGCAGTAGTTATTTGGAGAGTCGCAGACCCTACAAAAGCTGTATTTAGTGTAGATAATTACAAGACTTTCTTATCGATTCAATGTGACTCTACGATTCGTAATATTGCAAGGCTATATCCTTATGATACAATGGAAGACGATGCAGATGAAAAAACACTTCGCGGAAGTAGTCAGGAAATCGCAGAAAGCATGAGACAAGAATTACAGCAACGCGTAGTAGAAGCAGGTCTTGAAATAAAAGAAGTAAGAATAACTCATTTATCATATGCTGAAGAAATTGCAGCAGCAATGCTTCAAAGGCAACAAGCAGTTGCAATAATTGCAGCTCGTCAAAAAATTGTGGAAGGTGCTGTTAGTATGGTGAAAATGGCAATCGACCAACTTGGAGAAGAAGAAATTGTTGTTCTTGATGAAGATAGAAAAGCCGCAATGGTAAGTAATCTGCTTGTTGTTCTATGTGGGAATAAGGATGCCCAGCCAATTGTAAATAGTGGATCGATTTATTAAAATGATATCATGCGATCCAAAGTTGAAAGGCGTAGGTTTAAGATGGAAGATAATATTATTGCTAAGGAAGAGAAACTTAAGGCTAGACTTGAAAGCATTAGGGAGATGGAAAAAGAGGTAGTTAAGAGAGAAAAGGCCTTGAAAGATAAAGAAAAGTCAAAAAAACAAGTTCTTTTGCGACTCTCACCAAGCCTCTGGAATGAATTAGCTTCTTGGGCCGAGGACGATTTCCGTTCTATTAATGGACAGATAGAATATTTGCTAGCCGAATGTGTTCGCCAACGAAAAAACAAGTAATAAGTTGCTCCAATTGTTAGAAATATTTTAGCAATTGGAGCATTTTTGTATATAAATAAACAAGTGAAGTATTTAAATTACAAGTTTCCTTAAATTATAAGCTGTGGAAGGGATTAGTAGTACAATATTATAAATTTAAGGAGATAAAAGTTCCTATCTTATATTTAATAATAAAATTTCTAATTATATTCTTTCCCCTCATAAACGTTCAAACCTCGATTACATTCATAAGGAATATCCTTTACAAAAATCATTTCCTTAAGTAAAGATCAAAGAAACTTGTAATACTTAAGAAAAAGCTAGTATAGCAGTGGGCTGATAATATGTACTTAATTTAAAAATAAATTGAAAGAAAATCCATATCAAAATATGGCATCATGTCGAATAGAATATTTTAAATTATTATAGGTAAACTACTTGTGAGAACTGAAATTTTAGTCTCTAAGGATATCGTATAATAAACGAATGTATGTATATAATAGGAGGCGAAACGTGATGCCAGATAATAATAATCGAACGAACTTACCAATGATGGCACTGGATGATATACCAGAACCAAATGCGGATGCAAAAGAAATTGTTGCTTTGGTAAAAGATAGCGGGCGTGTTACAGGTTACCAACTATCCGATGGACGTGTACTAGATAAAGAAGAAGGTGTTGAGTGCGCGAAACAAGGAGGTATTCAAGGAGTTGGAGTTGCCTCAAGAAATGGAAATGAGTATTTAAAATCATTACCGGATGGAAATGAAGAGAATAATTTGAGTAATTTACCTTCAATATCAGCAAAAGATAGCTTATAAAACTATGAGATGTTACAAAGAGATACTTACAAGTTGGATCTTCTGTAACATCTCTTTTATTTATATATATTGTTTTGGTGGATGTATGTTGATAATACAATTATGTATGTCGTATATTTTATATTCTCTGGCCTTATTAAAAAATATGAAACTGGTTATTGTAAGCATATCAGATTTGCTCTAGTATAGACAACATACATAATATATCTTTCTATAGGATGTGAAAAAGCTTTCAAAAAATTCTCTTACAGGAGATATCGGTAAGAGAATATTCAAGAAGAGAACTTGAATATGAAGATAACAAAAAATAATTCAAAAAGTGAACTCGAACATGAGCTAACAAAAATAATTCAAAAAGATAGTTGAAGTATGAGATTATTAAAAAACATTTCATAAAAGGAAATTCAAATATTAAAAATCAAATAATACTAAACAAGAGAGCTAAAATAAGACATATCAAGATTTTTCAAAATAGAAAGAGTTAAATTGCAAGTTATAAATAGAAGGGCAGAAATAAGAAAGAGGTGCTTCCTATGCAAAAAAGAGTTGTAGCGATTCATGATATATCCTGCTTTGGACGTTGTTCCTTAACAGTTGCATTACCAGTTTTATCAGCAGCAGGTATTGAAACTAGTATTATCCCTACTGCAGTTTTATCCACTCATACGGGCGGTTTTAAAGGATTTACTTATCGAGATCTTACAGAGGATATCCTACCAATTGCGAACCATTGGAAAACATTAGAACTTGGTTTTAACGCCATTTATACAGGTTACTTAGGATCTTTTGAGCAATTGGACATTATTGCAAAAGTTTTTGATTTATATGATAAGGAAGATACTTTAAAATTTGTTGATCCAGTAATGGCAGACCATGGAAAGCTTTATTCCACATTTTCACCAGATTTTCCAAAAGGGATGGCAAAATTATGCGCAAAGGCAGATGTTATAGTACCCAATATGACGGAAGCAGCTTTAATGTTAGAAGAAAAATATATGGATGGGCCGTATACCAAGGAGTACATTGAACAGTTATTAGTAAAACTAGGTGAATTAGGACCTGAAAGAGTTGTATTAACGGGTGTCTACTTTGATGAAAGTAAAATTGGAGCAGCTACCTATGATAAGAAGACTGGCGATATTAATTATATTTTCCATGACAAGATTCCTGGATCGTATCATGGAACTGGAGATGTATTCGGAAGTTATTTATTAGGCGCTTTGCTAAATGGATTTGACTTAAATCAATCAACTGAAATTGCGGTGAAATTTACTACAGAAGCAATCCTTCGTACGTATGAAGCGAAAACAGACAATCGCTTTGGTGTTAACTTTGAATATAGCTTAGCTGATTTCGGACAACAGATGAAACAAAATTAGTAACAGGATATCGTTATTTAGTATAAATTAAAATATGGATTAAAAAAGACATTGTATTGAATGATAGGTCTTTGTAGAGGCAATTGAAGTAATAAAAATTGTTTGCTATAAGGAGGACATATCAGAATACAGTGTCTTTTTAATTTATAACTCACTTTTCAGTGAACAAGGAAAAAATAAGTAAAATAATCATATTTTTAGAGTAAGTTGTAGTAAAAAAATGGGTGTTTTTATTGAAAATTGGATAGTATACTGGAAATGTGAGTCATTATAATTTGCCAGAAAGAGAAGGGGTAGTCGTATGATGAATGGGAAGTCAATACGGGGACAGGCAATGCAGGACAAGGTGATACATCAAGGTATGGAGAAGAAAAATTTAAAAGGAATGAAAAACAAAAGAACAGAAGAAGGATCGCTACAAAAGAAGGTGAAAATTGGGATTAAAGCAAAATTAATAGTTGCATTTATGATTCCAGTTAGCTTTATCGTAATCTTAGGAGCAATATCTTTTCAAAGTGCTAAAAAGGCCGTGATTGAAAAGTATGAAAATGCCTCCTTAACCGCAGTAGATATGACTGCAACATGCATAGAAATCATAACAGACACGGTAAACTCAAAGGCAATTCAGATAATGACGAATACAGAAGTTATGAACCTTTATCAAGGGATATATAAGGTGAATTCTACAGACGCAATGTCTTCGTTACGTACAATTAATACGAACTTACTAACATTGGCTACAAGCGAGGATTATATCTATGGAATGACCATTGCATCTCCATTGGCATCTTGTGCATCCACATATGGTACCTTAAATTCATTTTCTTATGACGATTTTATAAAAAGTGAAGAGTTTCAAATTGGAGTAGGTGAAGGAAGTTTAAATATATGGTTAGGACAACATGCGTATTTAGATGAAATTACAGAAAAGAATACGAATATGTATGCATTATCTTTGATGAAAAAATTGAGTAAAGGTGATGGATACTTATACATAGATTTAAAACTAAAGAATATCATAAACTTACTTTCCGAAGTAAAAGTAAGTGATGATGCAGTTATTTCATTAATAACAAGGGACGGAAGAGAAATTATAGTGGGAAATGATGAAACTCAAGAAAGTAACCTATCCATTGTAAGTTTAAGTGATTATCAAGAAATCATAAAAAATCCTGAACGCGAGAAAGGATATGAATATATTAATACCAATGAAACGGATTATTTATTTTTATACTCAAAAGTAGGAAACACAGGATTGATGCTGTGTGGGTTAGTGCCAAAGGATACTATTTTAGCAGCAGCTAATAATATAAAAAACGTAACAGTAGCCATTGTTATTATAGCCGCTTTAATTGCTATCTTAATTGGAATCATGATATCTTCTGGAATATCGAAAACAATCAATACATTAACAAAAGGAATGCAAAAAGCTTCCGATGGTGATCTTACAATAAGAATGGATGTAAATCGAACGGATGAATTTGAATTACTTTCAAATAGCACAAATCTCATGCTGCAAGGAGTGAAAAGCTTAATTGAACAAGCAATCGGAGTTAGTAAACAAGTTACAAATTCCTCTGGAATACTTAATCAGAGTGCAGATGAATTATTATTGACTAGTTCTGATATTAGCTATGCGGTTCAAAGTATTGAAGCGGGAATAGTAGAACAAGCCAATGATACGAACGAATGCTTGAATAAAATGGTGTTCCTAGCTGGGCGTATTGAAGAAGTTGGTGATACCATCAATCAAATTAAAGGCTTAATTATTAAGACTCAGAATATCGCACAAAGTGGAAAAGATTCAATAGGAACGTTAAGGGATCGAACATTGGAAACAAAGCAAGCGACAGCGACTTTAACAGAATCCATGATATCACTGGAACAGCAGTCGGTTATGATTGAAACAATAGTAAAGGTAATTAATGAAATTGCAGAGCAAACAAACCTTTTATCTTTAAACGCAGCTATCGAAGCTTCTAGAGCGGGGGATGCAGGTAGAGGTTTTGGAGTAGTCGCAAGTGAAATTAGAAACCTTGCTGCCAAAACACTAGAGGCATCCAAAGAAATAAAGCATATAATAGGTGATATTCAAAAATACACACGGAGTGTCGTTCAAACAACGAACAAGACAGAAAAGATAGTAATGTCGCAAGAAGTTGCGATGAATTCAAACATTGAAGTATTTAATAGTATTACTAGTTTTGTACTAGACATTGCTCGTGATTTGGAACATATAACAAATGGCATGAGTAATATTGAACTTGCTAAGAATGATACGCAAAGGGCAATGGAAGCAATTGCAGCTGTCGCAGAAGAAACCGCAGCTACAACAGAACAGGTAACTTCTACGATTGTACAACAAAAAGAAATGATCAATAAGTTAAATGATGAATCAGATAGTTTGAATAAAAATGTTGAGAAGCTAGATACTGCAATCCATGTTTTTAAGATATAAGGAAAGGAACATAAGAAAAAGAATGTAAGAAAAGGACATAAGAAAAGGAAAACATTTATATTAAGCATTGAGAGTATGTATTCGTAGGCTTACGGGATAATGATACATTGATTCGTCTCACAACAAACATCCAAAGGGAAAGAAAATCCTAGAGCTTAAGGGATATTTCTTTCCTTTTTTGTACGAATGATTTTACCTATATTGGAAACGATAAGAAGTAATGAACTTGAAAATATAGGTAATGGGAGAGAAGTTATTATTATGGAGTTTGATCTAAGAGAACACATTTTTCATATCGAGAAAGAACATAAAAGCAAAAATAGAGTGGATCCATATCAGCAAAAGTACCACATTATGCCTCCGGTGGGTGGTATTTATGAACCTAGCGGACTTTGTGATTGCGATGGGGATTATTATGTATTTATTCAATATTCACCCATGGAGGTCGAGAGAAGGGGACAGTGTTTTTCATTATATAAAAGTAGAGATTTACTACATTTTTTGTATGTTGGAGTACCTATTACCTCCGATCAAAGTATTGACAAAGACGGTGTGTTTTCTGGTAGCACGCTCTTAGTGGGAAAAGAGATGTACTTTTATTATACAGGTAAAGTGGACTCGCTTGATTTAAAGGATGAAGATTATGAAGAGGGTGAGTATCATACGATCGTTGTAAAGATTACAAAAGATTCTTATTTTAATGATGTATATTCGGATAAATTAGTTGTTTTAAAAAGTACGGACTATAAAGAAATTGCTTCTGGAAGGGTGAGTGGCCCAAAAGTATGGCAAGATAATGGAGTCTATCATATGGTACATGCCCTTAGAACAAAGGAGCAGACTGGAGCTATTCTTTTTTTTACATCAAGTGATAAAATCAACTGGAAATATAAAAAGAAATTAGTAATCGAGGAGGATTACCAAATATTTGAGTGCCCTGATTTATTTTATCTGGAGCGTATTCCGATTCTAAGTGTTAGTATGTTCCATGATGGGGATAAAGATATGTGTAACAAAGAGAATGATAAGAGTATTTATAAAACGGAACATAATTTAATTCAAAATAAGGTAGAAAAACACAAATCCTTTTTCACATTCCTGCAAGGGGAAAGCATTGAGGAGTATTGTGTGGGAGAATTACAGGAATGGGATTACGGCTTTGATTTTTATGCTCCACAAACCTTTATGGATCGTAATGAGCGAGTTATTATGATAGCACTTATGGGGAATCCTGGATCTGCGTATCGTAATCCAACGATAGAACTTGGATGGCAGCATTGTTTAACGATACCAAGAGAGTTAGAGATTAGAGAAGGGCAACTGTATCAGAATCCCATTTCAGAAATTGAAAGGCAAAGAAAAAATCAAAACTCAATTGTGATTACAAAAGAGGCAGATATAAGGCTTAAGAACAGCTCGGATTTTGTATTGAATTTACCAAAGGAAAGTGAAGGTTTTAACCTCGATGTAAATAATACATTAAGAATGTATTATGATTGCAAGAAACAGTTATTTGGAATGGAGTTTATAAATTCCATGGGCTATGGAAGAGAAAAACGCGAAACTTCTATAAATCGATTAACTGAAGTTCGTATCTTATTTGATTCATCTTCCATAGAAATCTTTTTAAATAAAGGGGAAGTAGCTTTAACCACAAGGATGTTTAAGAAAGAGAAAGATTATAGTTTAAAACTAAGTAGCGTTGGTGCAAAACTGACTTGGTGGGATATTGAACTATAGAGTAAAGAGGTCGCTTTATTCCTATAAGAATATATATGCCTATAAGTATATTCATGCCTATAAGTATATTTATACCTATAAGCATATTTATAGCTATAAGTATATTTAAGCCTGTTGTGTATCTAAGTCTATTGTATAGTTACACCTATAAGTATATATACATCTGTAAGTATATTTACGCCGAGTAAGAAAGGTGTTATACTAAAAGAGTATATAAAAAACTTAGGTTATTTACCTAGACTGGTTCGAAAACTTCCCAGTATAAAAAACTAAGGATTGAAAAGTTAAAGACGAAAAATAACGTTGGTAGAATGAATTTCACTCATACTATCAATGTGTATTTTTGCTGACCAAAACACGTCGTATCCTTAGGGATATGGCGTTTTTTTATGTGATATGTTACAAAGCTAAGGTACTTTTCGACTAACATAACTAGGTGAATGTATTTTAAATTCATTGCTATGTTATATGAGGAGATACTGTATATACTTTATTCGGATATAGAAAATATTGAGATTTATGTAAGAATAAAAGATATGGGTGGCATTCCATAATAAAAAATTCAGGTCAGTTTCTTTCGAATCCTTACATTATGAATTTTCACAAAAATCATATGAAGGAGATTTAAAAAAATGTTAGAAAAGAGAAAAGTCATTATTGATTGTGATCCAGGTATTGATGATAGTTTAGCACTCATGCTAGCGCTCTCATCACCAGAACTTGAGATCGTCGGCATTACCGTGGTTTGTGGTAACGCACCTACAAAGATTGGAGTAGAAAACGCACTTAAGGTGCTTAAGCTCATGAATCGTTTGGACGTTCCAGTATACTATGGAGAAGAAAAGCCCTTAGCACGAGAATATGTTAGTGCTCAGGATACCCATGGAATGGATGGGCTAGGGGAAACAAATTATCAAAAAGTAACAGAAGGTAAGGTGTTTGAAAATGCTCCGGAATTTATCATTCGTTCTTTAAAAGAACAGGAGCATTTATGTATAATTGCATTAGGCCCATTAACGAATATTGCAGTAGCACTAAAAAGGGATAAGGAGATATTTAAGCGAATGGATACCTTTGTTTCCATGGGAGGCAACTTTAAAAGCCATGGCATTTGCTCACCAGTTGCTGAATATAACTATTGGTGTGATCCAGATGCAGCGAAGATGGTATTTGAAGAATTTGAGAAACTAGAAAAGAAGATACATATGGTGGGTCTTGATGTTACCCGTAAAATCGTATTAACTCCTAGTTTATTATCGTATATAAAAAGAGTTGATAAAGAAAGAGGTAGTTTTGTAGAGAACATTGTTCAGTTTTATTTTGATTTTCATTGGGAATATGAGAAAATCATTGGTTGTGTAATTAATGATCCACTAGCCGTCGCTTATTTTATTGATCCGACAATGTGTAATGGTTTTGAAGCTTTCACTACAGTGGAAACGAAAGGCTTATGTATTGGTCAGTCAGTAGTAGATTCCATGGACTTTTGGAAGAGGAATAAGAACAGTGTGGTGTTAACGAAAGTTAATGTAAGAGCTTTTTTTGAAATGTTTGTTCGTAGAATCTTTGGAGGGAATCATGCTTTAACAGGAGAGATACTTACAGCAATAGGTATTTTATAAGTGTCTAAAATTTATGTACGGTTGACAATAGCTGTGCCAGCTTGTTGAAATGTTCTTGCAATAGGTTATGAGCAAAACTTTAAGTGGATTGTGATTATTCACTTTAACAACAATTCAAATAGAGCTTATGTTATTAGTGGCAAATGTGTTATGAGAACGATGAACTGAAAATAAGCTGATTCTTACATTAGAGAGCTTAGTGTGAAAATAAAGACCAATTTTTACACGCAAGTTTGTGCTTGTGCACCACAAGCTTGCAATGCGCAAAAAAACGTGCACAAGAATGAGGTTTAAAATGAAACGAGTGTCTACAATAAAAATTACAACCATTGCTTTGTCCGCAGTCATTAATATGGTTGGCGGGCAGATTGCATTAATGTTAAAACTACCAGTTTATCTTGATATGATTGGAACAATCTTTACTGCCGCAGTATTAGGGCCATTTTACGCTATATTCCCTGGATTATTAAGTGGATTGCTTGCAGGGATTAGTACGGATATTTATGCTTTATATTTCTTACCAGTGCAAATAATAACAGGTTTTATGGCAGGTCTTATCTTTAGAACGAAATGGATGAAGAATAATAGATTAGTGATTGGTACATTTGCAGTATCGATTCCAGGGACTTTCGTTTCTTCCATGATTAGTGCTTTTTTATTTGGAGGTGTTACTTCTTCTGGATCATCGTTCATTGTAATGATATTAAGAAAAATTGGATTCGATGAGATTGCAAGTGTATTTATTGTACAAATTGCAACGGATTATTTAGATCGGGTTCTTGCTATTGTTATCGTACTTTTCTTAGTATCAAATTTACCTAACGACATCATGGGAAGAATAAAGGGGGTGAATTATGAATCGGTACAGTAAAATTACAAATAAAAATTGCAGAGAGATTGTATTGTTAAAAGCGTTTCCATGTGCTTGGGGAAGATGTTCTTTTTGTGATTACACAGAGGATAATTCAAAGAATGAAGAAGAGATGGTTTTATTAAATGAAGAGGTTTTAGGGAATGTAACAGGTGAATTTGGTGTTCTAGAAGTAATTAATTCCGGAAGCTGTTTTGAATTGCCGAAGGAAACACTACATTTAATTCGTAATATTATTAAAGAGAAGAACATTAAGAAGTTATTTTTCGAAAGCCACTGGATGTACCGTAATAAATTGCAGGAAATGAAAGAGTTTATGGGAATTCCAATTGTGTTTAAAATCGGTGTGGAAACCTTTGATAATAAATTTCGTCAAGAGGTCTTAAAGAAAAACGCGAACTTCAAGGCACCTGAGGAAGTTTCTAAGTATTTTGATTCTCCTTGTCTTATGGTTGGTATTAAAGGGCAGACAAAGGAAATGATAGATATGGATATTAATATATTACAGAGGCATTTTAAATTAGGAACTATTAATGTCTATGTCAATAATACCACTGACATTAAGAGAGATGAAGAGTTGGTAGAATGGTTTACAGAGAAATATTCTTATCTTGATAATGAGCCTTCAATCGAAGTACTTTACAATAATGTTGATTTCGGTGTAGGGGATTAATCCATAAGAAATTGCATTTAGTGAAATATTATATACAACAAGGGTCTGCTATAAAATACACATCAAGTTTATTTTATGGCAGACCCTTGCTGCATTGCAATAATATCAATAGTGATAATAAACAAAAGGCTACCTAATTGCTTATCTATGAACGACAAAAAGCTAACGAGAGGGGGGCTTTGGATGTCGGTAGTCTTTTTTTTATTCCTCTAACTTTCTTGTAATTTTTTCTTACTAAAAACCAAAGCGATACAAAATATAGCGAGTGCAAAGCAAAGTTGAACAAAATATCCAATAAATATTTCTTCTCGAAGCTTAGCAGAGACTTCAGAAAGATTCATTAAAAGGTCATTTGTCTTGGTGTACCAGTAGGTTGGTACAAATCTTGAGAAAGATTTTACATTCTCAGACATTACGGATAGAGGGACGAATACACCTCCAAGAAAAGAGAAGGCAAGTGAAAGAATGGTTCCATATGCAGAGATTGCCTCTAGGTTATGGCCGATAATGCCGATGAAATAGCCCAAACTGATACTAACAATTAGAAATATAAAACTATTAAGCAAACAATAAGGAATGGTAGCAGAGTTCGATATTTCATTGCGATATAAAATAAAACCAACGACAGTCACCAATAAATAGATACAGATGGAAACAACAAAACTACCAAGTACCAATTGAAAATTACGGCTCTTTAGGGACTCAGAAGAGCAGATGTTTCTTTTGCGAATATCTTGTTTATTAAAAACATATAAAGTAGTACTAATTGTTTGAATCATAAGTGCGATTAGTATATAGGGTAAAAACTTGTAGTAATAATAATACTTTGGTGTAGATAACGATGTTTCTTTATCTAGAGACAAGCTTACGTTTGTTTCAGATGCTAACACCTCTTTGGTCTTTAACATAGCAGAAGGTAGGTCATAGCCTGCACTTAGAAAGCTACGTAAGGTTCTTAATAACTGTTCAATTTGCAGATCTACATATAATCCGCTATTTGAGTTAGGGATTTTGATACAATCAAGGGAAACATCAGCACCATCAAATAGTGAAGTCTCAAACTGGGTAGGAATAATTAAGATGTATTCTACATTGCGATAATATAATTCATCTTGCATTAGTTCTTTATCATCAGCAAGTGGGATGACCTTGTGATATTCTGATAAATAATTAATAATTGCCTTACTTGTGGAACTTAAATCACGATCAACGATACCTAAGGAGATAGAGGTAGGTTTAAATGCCTTCTCATCGGTTGCCTTTGCATCACTTGCCATGATGATAGCGAGGCCAATAAATATTACTACATATAATAAAACTGCGATGTAATTTTGTTTTACAATTCTAATATTCGTCTTAAATACTGGCATACTTTTCCCTCCTTGTTACTAGAAAACTTGCAATGCTAAAAAAGATTGCCATGACCACTAATGAAATTAAATTTCTGAAATATCGATTGTAATCATTGTAAACAGTGAGGCAATAAAATGCATCTGTGAGTAAAGTGGTTGGATTGATTCGGTTAATTATAGGGATATTTTTTTCAATAGCATCCGGTATCGTTGCAATCATTAGACCACTTAAAAAACTGAGGATTAGCGTGATAGCAGTAAGTAAAGTGGTTTTTAATTGTTCTCCACCCTTTACAATAGCACCTAAAAATTGACCAAGGCAAACACCAATCAGGCAACCAACAAAACAACAAAGTAGAAAGAGGGCAGGTTGATTTCCAATTGGTATACGAAGTACATATCGCAAGTATAAAAAAACAAGAACGATTTCGGAGTAATGCAGGGTAATGGCAGCCAATGTCTCGCTTAAGATTAGGTACATTTTATGGGTAGGGGTAACCGATCTTCTAGCGGCAATGGGTGATTGATTCGCTTGTGTTTCTTGCGTGTTTTTTAAGCCATAATAACAACCAAGCATACAAGTCATAGCCATTAAAGCATAATAATATTGAATCAAAGCATTGGTTGAGATACCATTTAAGTTAACTTCCCTTAGCATGGAAGTTGTCGTGGCTAAGGATGCTATAACACTTGTTAATGCTTCAGGCTTAGTTGTGGATATTTCCCCAATAATCTTTGCGCTTTGTTGATATTGATCCATAAAGCTTTTTAAAATACTTTGGTTCATGCCAGAGGATTTTACAATTAGGGTTGGATTTTCTGAAAAAAGGATAATTCCATCCACTTCTTTTTCTTCTAGCATAGCGGTTGCTTCTTCTTTATTGGTTTCTATTACTCGAAATAGTTTTTCGTTATCCTCATCCGACACATCGTTTAAAATATCTAAAAACTCATTGGATGTGTATGATTCTGTCACGAAAGCAACTGGAATCGTTTGAAAGTCTTCGTTTAAGTCCATTGTATTTCCGAACGCAGCAAAGAATAAGGTGCCAAGTATGATCGGATAGCACAAAGACCAGAAGAAAAGCGATTTGTTTTTGGCTAGACATTTGATTCTAGTTATATATATATGAAAGAACATAAGGACCTCCTAATCTCTTAATTCTTTTCCCGTAATTTCAAGGAAAACATCATTTAAGGTTGGTAATTCAGAGTATACTCTGCCAAAAGAAATGGATTGTTCTTTTAGGAAATCAAGAACTCGGATTAAATTATGTTTCCCGCCGCTAAATTCAAGCCTTAATATATTATTTTCATAGGAAGTCTTATAAACATGAGGAAGTTCCTTTAAATTTTGGAGATGCATATCATCGATTTGCAAGACTTCCATAGTGATTGTTTCACCCGTTTTGATAAGTGCTTTTAGTTCTTCTTTTGTACCGATTGCAACATTTTTACCTTTATCAATAATGGCGATGCGAGAGCAGATTTGTTCCACTTCCTCCATATAATGTGTTGTATAAATGATGGTAGCACCACGTCGGTTTAATTCCATAATACCTTCTAAGATTTTATTACGGCTTTGTGGGTCAACAGCTACGGTTGGTTCATCAAGAATGATTAAATCAGGTTTGTGTGCAATTCCACATGCTATATTTAATCTACGTAAAAGTCCACCAGATAATTTTTTAGGGTAAAATTTTGTGAAATCTTCAAGTCCTACGAAAGCAATCGCTTCTAGCACATATTGTTTTCTCATTTTTTTATCTTTGATATATAAGCCACAAAAATAATCAATATTTTCATAGACGGTAAGTTCATCAAAGACTGCTACATTTTGCAGTACTACACCAATTCTTCGTTTACTATCGTAGCTATCTGGTCTCATAGGCTTACCAAAAACTTCAATGGTCCCCTTGTCATAGGTAAGTAAAGATAAGATACAACTAATAGCTGTGGATTTTCCGGATCCGTTTGGCCCTAGCAAACCAAATATTTCACCTTCTTTAATGTCTAAGCTAAGATGATCTAGGGCAACTAGCTCTTTGTAACGTTTCACTAAATTATTTACTTTTACTATCATATCCGTTTCCTTCCTTTATCATATAATTGATATTATTTTAAAATAGTACTGATGCGACGATTGATGTTATCCCCTGTGTTGTGGTCTACTTTGGATAAATACGATATGTGATTCGAGTGTAAAGATATTATAGATCCTTTTGATAGTACTTGTTAGTGAAAGGCGTCAATATTTTAAATGACAAATGTCATATCCTAATTGTATTAATACATTGAGGATGTGATATTTTACTGAAGGGCTTGATTCTTTTGAAATATTTACATAAATGACTAATTTTTATAGACGAAAGAAAGCATCATCCTATATAATAAAGCAAAAGAATGTAAGTGGAACGTAAACGAGTTTTTGCATTCACCAAGTTTTAGAATAATTAGCATAAAATATAGAAGAAAGGTTTAGTAGCCAATAACTATGGAGACGCTATCGGATCGTGCAATCATTTTTATAGGTTGTGTTTTAATCTTGTTATTAAAACCAATTACAATTACAAGTGTTATTGTATTGCTCATTGCACTTTCTGTTAGTGCATTGAATTTATTTTATGAAGAATCCCATTATGTAAAAATACTATGCATAATTTATGCTGTGTTATGTGTCGTTGAACCATTGTTTAGCGTGTTTTTACCGCTTATTTTCTATGATACGATAATGTCAAAGGATTACTTTATAAGTGGTTTACTTGGAGCATTATTATTAAGGTATTTCACAAATAAAGAAGCTATAGACATTTTCCTCTTGTTATTTCTTGTTGCGTTATCTTACTTACTTATGATTAAAACAAAACGTAATACAACGTTACTTACGGAATACAAGAAACTTAGAGATACAAGCAAGGAGCTTAGCTTATTACTAGAAAGTAAGAACCGCGATTTAATTGAAAAGCAAGATTATGAAATACATCTTGCGACTTTAAAGGAAAGAAACCGAATTGCAAGAGAAATTCATGATAACGTAGGACACCTTTTATCAAGAACTATTTTAATGTTAGGTGCAATTATTTCGTTGAACAAGGATAAAAAATTGGATGAATCCTTAGAAACAATTAAAATAACATTATCCGATGCAATGGATAATGTAAGGCAAAGTGTACATGATTTGCATGATGAATCGATTGATTTAGAGACGGAGATAAAGCGCTTGGTAGATGATTTTCGTTTTTGTGAAATAACTTATGAGTATGATATGGAGCTAGTGGGGAATCGAATATTAAAGTATAGTTTCCTTGCCATTATAAAAGAAGCTCTATCCAATGTTATGAAACATAGTAATGCAACAAAGGTTCACATTATTGTAAGGGAGCATCCTGGAATCTATCAACTTTTAATTCATGATAATGGAATAGTAAAAATAAAATCCAAAGAAGAGGGCATTGGTATTGTTAATATGAAGGAGCGCGTATCAAGTTTAAAAGGAACGATATACATATCAACGGAAAATGGTTTCCGTATTTTTATATCTGTGCCCAAACAGGGGGTAGTATGAGAGTAGTTATTGTTGATGATGATAGATTGGTTTGTAGTTCACTTAAAATTATTTTAGAGGCAGATACTGAAATAGAAGTGATTGGGGTTGGACACGATGGTAATGAAGCAATTAAACTTTTTGAGTTGCATTGTCCAGATGTATTATTAATGGATATACGTATGGGATTGGTTTCAGGACTAGAGGCAGCAGAGAAGATATTAATGAAAAATAAATTGGCTAAAATACTATTTTTAACTACATTCTCAGATGAAGAATACATAGTAAAAGCGTTAAAGATAGGCGCAAAAGGCTTCATATTAAAGCAAGATTATGAAAGTATCATACCGGCACTTAAGGCGGTAAATATAAACCAAAGTGTTTTTGGTGGCGATGTAGTAGACAAATTACCACAGCTAATGCAAAACTCAAAAGATTTCAATTATAAAAAATACGGTATTTCAGATAAGGAATATGAACTGATTGAATGGGTTGCGGAAGGATTAAGTAATAAAGAAATTGCAGAAAAATTGTTCTTAAGTGAAGGAACCGTCCGTAATTATCTCAGTATTATACTTGAAAAATTAGCTTTAAGAGATAGAACTCAATTGGCTATATTTTATTACAAAAATAATTAGATACTGAGTGTTTTAAGTGCTATCTTACTTATTGGTTATATGGCGATTATATTTTTCGAATAGTAATCGATACATGACAACAAAATATGCGAATAGTAAACGTTTATATGGCAGACTAAAAATACAGAATTCATTTGAATGAAACTATTTTTAGTCTGCTTCTTGTATAATAGGAAATTTTATGCATTTCCTATTATACAAAAGCCCTTAGGGCATATATGCGCAGCTGTGCGCGTGGTACAAAAGTTGTGCTATTCACTATTTGCTTGTAAGAGTGTTCGAAGCACTTTGTTTCTTACTCTGTCTTTGTTAGAAGTCTCTTATAAAAATAGTCTACACAGATTGCTCCAAAAGGTGCAGTTATGAGAATGGATAGCACAGCAACTGTTAAAACTGTTTGACCACAAGGAAGTCCCATGGCAAGAGGTATCGCACCGATTGCAGCTTGTACGGTAGCCTTTGGAGTGTACGCAATCATACAGAATATGCGCTCATTTCTTGATAATTCTGTATGGAATAAGCAAACAGCTACTCCTAACATTCGGAATACCAATGCACCAAGTACCACTAAAATGGCAACAAATCCTGCTGTTAACGCATAGTTTAGATCTACGGTTGCTCCAACCAATACAAAGAGCAAGACTTCTGCGGCAACCCACAATTTGTTGTATTTCTCGGATAATCCTTTAGCAATACCAGAATCTTTCTTAAAGATTACGATTCCTGTACTCATGATAGCAAGCAATCCCGACATTGGAATTATTCCAGAAAGACGATTTTCACACTCAATCAGTAAGAATGAGATTCCTAGTAAGACTAGAACTTTTACGGTATTTCTCATGTGATAAATTTTGAAAAAATGTGTAAGTAAAATTCCACATAAAATACCAACAAGGATTCCTATAACAATAGAGATTGGAATTTGAAGAAAACTTGATGCAGTGATTTGTTGCCCAGTTGCAAGGGAAGTTAAAGCAGTAAATATAACAATGACAAAGACATCATCCACCGATGCCCCGGCTAAAATTAATTGTGGAATGCTATGTTTTTTGCCATATCCTTCTTCTAGGAGTTTTATCATCCTTGGTACTATAACTGCAGGGGAAACAGCCGCAATCGTTGCACCAATGATGGAAGCTTCTAAAATACTAATATTTAATAATTTAGGAGCTAAAATAATAACTCCAAGCATTTCAAAACATGCCGGTACAAAGCACATCAATATTGCAGGGCGTCCGACTTTTTTTAAATCACTGATATCTAATGATAACCCAGCTCGAGTTAAAATAATTACGAGGGCAAACTGGCGCAAATCAGGTGAAATTCCTAATATGGAATCATCCAATAAATTAAGAGCATATGGGCTTAGTATCATTCCTGCAATAATCATGCCAAGCAAACTTGGTAGGTTTAATTTCTTAAAAATGGACCCTAAGAATAAACCAAGTAGAAAAATTAACGCTAAACTTGTTAACATAAAAATCCTCCCATTAAAAATTAAATGAAATCCCTTGAAATCAACCAGAAAAAGAATGAGATAAGTATATTCTCCACGCATTCTTTGTTCAATTATAGAAGAACTTATTTCATATATTGCATCGATATGTTCATTCCTATAACTAAAAAAAGCTGATGATTTCTGTGATATGTTTCACAGAAGTCATCAGCATATTTGCGGTTTAGGTCTTAGCCAAGGGAGAACTTCATTCCCTATCATTACTATAGCAGACTCATTTAAGTGTGTCAATTAAAAAAGGGAGTGCTATATGAATGGTAGAAAATCGTAAATTCGTAGTATATTTATCATTACAGATATTGACTCTTCTATAAAAATAAGGTATAATAAAATTAAGATTAAGGCATGCCTAACAAAAGTATTTGGCATAATTAATTTAGAAACAGAAACAGAAACAGAAACAGAAACAGAAACAGAAACAGAAACAGAAACAGAATCAGAATCAGAATCAGAATCAGAATCAGAATTAGAATTAGAATTAGAATTAGAATTAGAATTAGAATTAGAATTAGAATTAGAATTAGAATTAGAATTAATAAAATAAATGTTAAACAAAAATATAATTAATAGAACTGTAAACGGTAAAAATAATAGAGCAAATAAAAATAGAAAGAGGGAATGATTATGAACTTACTAAAAAGAAAATTGATCGTATTATTGGAAGTGTTAAGTATTTTAATGATTTCAGCATTTGTAGTATAATAAGATTAAAAATAAATGCTATTATTAAATGATCAAAAGCAAAGAATGAAAAGAATAATTTAAGAAAAACATCATTTCTGAGAGGGACTTTAAATGACGCAAAGTAAAGAAGATTATCTAAAAATTATATATGAGGCTGAACTAAAAAATGTTGAAGTTAATAATAAATATATAATGAAAGAATTAGGGGTAAGCGCCGCATCTGTGAGTGAAATGCTAAAAAAGCTGGAAAAAGACGGATTCGTAGAATATGTTCCGTACCGTAATATCGTAATTACGGAGCAAGGTAGATTAAAAGCGATTGCATTGGTTCGAAAACATAGGTTGTGGGAAGTATTTTTATTGCGTCATTTGGGATTTTCATGGAGTGAAGTACATGATGAGGCTGAGAGACTAGAACACGTAACCTCTGAAACTATGCTAGAACGTATGGATGCATTTTTAAGTTATCCAGAGATATGCCCACATGGTGGAAAGATTCCAAGAGAAAATGATTACACACCCGAGATAAGAACAATTCCTTTAAGTAATTGTCAGGAAGGACAGGTATGTAAGATCATGAGAGTTCCTGAAGATAAGAACATCTTAGAATATCTAAGTCAAATTGGGTTAGGAATTGGTGAAGTATTTCAGATTAAAGAAATAGGACAGTTTGAAGGGATGTTTGTCTTAAAAAATGAACTTAAGGAAGTAAGTATTAGCTATAAAGTGGCTTGCGAATTATTTGTTAGCGTGGAGTGCACCATTTAATTTTAAAGTAGGAATATATAGAGCATTGTATCGATAAAACCATAACTATTTTAAATCATTTTGATATTAAAATAGTTATGGTTTTTTAGATTTTAAATGTCAAATGTTATTTATTGAGGAAAATAACATATGTATATTAAAAAGAGAACTTTGAGGTTGACTATGGTAAACAAAATTGTTAGCGAAGATTATGCTGATATAATAGTACAAAATCGCAATTTAAGTAAATATCAAGCGGTAACAGCTGCAGTTCCACTGGACAGCAGAGTATCCATGATAAACCTACCCCGGAATGAAATTGATAAATGCAGCTTTAGCACTTATGGCTATCAGGCGTTCCCTTCCTGTTATACGGTGGAAGTAACATTGAGTTTAACAGCATCAAGAATCCCAAATGTGCAAAATATCTCTAATTTAGGGATGGTTGGTCAAGGGGTAATGGTTGCAGTTATTGATACGGGGATAGACTATTTACATGATGCGTTTAAGAATGCAGACAATACAACTCGAATTCATTCGATATGGGATCAGACAATTACGGAAGAAGAAAATGCGAATGGAACGAACACGACATTATATGGAAAAGAATTTACAAGGGATATGATAAATCAGGCTCTTGCATCTGAGAACCCATTAGATATCGTACCGAGTAAGGATGAAATTGGACATGGTACTGCTATGGCTGGGATTATTGCAGGAAATGAGAAGTCGGATGATGATTTCCGGGGTGTAGCTCCTCAAGCTGAAATTATTGTAGTGAAATTAAAAGAAGCAAAACGTATCACGAAAGAGATGTATTCTATACCCGAGAATGCCGTATGTTATCAAGAAACAGATATTATTTTTGCATTAAATTATGTTAAGAGGCAAGCGGAAATTTTAGATCGTCCACTTGCAATATGTATCGCACTAGGTTCAAATCAAGGGAGCCATGATGGAAGAGGAGTTCTAAGTACGTATTTAACTGAGTTGTCAGATATGCCTGGGATATGTGTGGTTGTATCCGCTGGGAATGAAGGAATAGGAAGAAGGCATTGGTATGGAGTACTTTCTAATAATTCAGCATCAAATGAATTTCAAGTGCGTGTTGGAAAGGATGAACCCGGATTTTCGATGGAAGTGTGGAAATCGTCACCATCGCGTATAGGAATTGACATTACCTCTCCAACTGGAGAATATATAAAACCAATTTATCCGTCAATAAGTAATTGCCTTGAACATAATTTTATTTTTGTACCAACGACTGTGTGGATTAATAATTTCTTGATGGAATCTTCGACGGCTGATCAGCTGATATTGATTCGATTTCGCAATCCAAGCGAAGGACTGTGGAAATTCCGTGTGTATAACTTAGATAACCAATCTACAGATTATCATGTATGGTTGCCTTCAAAAGGTCTGATATCCGAGGAGACATATTTTATCGATTCCAATCCGGATACCACGATAACCTCTCCTGGTAATTCATATTCTTCAATCACAGTGTCTGCGTATAACCACCAAAATGATAGTATATATTATGCATCGAGCCGAGGAGTGAACAGAAAAGGAGTGCTAAAACCTGAGTTAGCAGCTCCAGGCGTCGAAATTATTTGTCCCATTAATAATAATAGATATGGTACGTTAACAGGAACGAGTGCGGCGGCAGCGCATTTAACAGGGATTACGGCTATGTTACTGGAATGGGGGATTGTAAGAGGAAATAATCCTAGTATGGATGGAATTGATATTAAGTCGATGTTGATCCGTGGTGCAAAAAGAAATCCAGAAGATCCAATTGATCATATATGGGGATATGGTAGAGTCGATGCTTATGGAGTGTTTGAATCGTTAACTTATCGTTAGTTATCTGTAGTTTTAACTTGATATTCACATCAAAAAGAAATTTAGATATTAATTTGAAAAATGCGTGCATTAAAACTCACGAACTCTTATTTTATATCATTGAATATGGCAATGCATCATATTTATATAAGAAGAAGTATGTGTTGAGGCAAGCAATGTATGGTAAATAAAATAATAAGTGAGGATTATGCAGATATTATATTGGAAAATAGACTGCTTGAATCAGTTGCTGCAAATTATGAGGCTATTCCTATTAATAATCGTTACTCTATGGTAAGTGTACCAGTTAACTTAATTGATCGTTGTAGTACTGAGCAATTTGGGTATCAAGCATTTCCGTTCTGTTATACAACACAAGCAAGTTCAAGTCTGAATGCTTCTAGGGTAACGGATGTGCAGAGGAATCCGAGTTTGGGTATGAGAGGGCAGGGCATATTGGTTGCAGTTATTGATACTGGAATCAATTATTTGCATGAAGCATTTATAAAGCAAGATAAGACTACTAAGATTACATCGATATGGGATCAAACGATCAATGAACCAGAGGAAGCAACGAATGAAATGGGATATGGTACGATATATAGTAAGGATGTAATAAATTTTGCCTTAAAATCAGAAGATCCTCATAGTGTAGTACCGACAACAGATGATACTGGGCATGGAACTGCAATTGCTGGGATTATCGCTGGAAATGAGAACAGTGGTGAGAATTTTAGTGGCGTAGTTCCAGATGCAGAGTTTATTATAGTTAAATTAAAACACGCAAAGAAAATAACGAAAGAGATGTTTTGTATTTCAGAAGATACGGTTTGCTATCAGGAAACAGATGTGCTGTTTGCATTGAATTATGCGATGATGCAAGCGGATAGATTAAAAAAACCACTTTCCATATGTGTAGCAATAGGAACCAACCAAGGTAGTCATGATGGAAGGGGAATCTTAAGTTCGTACCTTTCAGATATTTCAAATCGTGCAGGGATGTCGGTTGCTATTGCGGCAGGGAATGAAGGGCTAACTAGAAAGCATCATTATGGAGTACTAGATCCAAGCGTTGAGCCTAACGAATTTCAAGTTAGGGTAGGGAAGAATGAATATGGCTTCGCTATGGAAATATGGAAAAGTTCACCGTATAAAATCTCAGTTGACATAACTTCTCCAACGGGTGAGTATATATCCCAAGTATATCCTACATTACGTGAGTGCAGAGATTTTAAGTTTATCTTTGAACCTACCACCATATGGGTAGATAATAGTATTACAGAAGCATCAACGGGAGATCAGTTAATATTAGTACGGTGTTTACTACCAACGGAAGGATTGTGGAAATTTCGAATCTACAATTTAGACAAAGAATCAAGTGACTACCATGTATGGTTACCAACCGAAGGAATTGTTTCAGAGGAAACATATTTTATTAATCCAAATCCAGATACAACGATAACTTCTCCAGGAAACTCAGTGTACGCGACCACGATAACAGCATATAACGTGGATACAGATAGTATCTATAATAATGCGAGCAGAGGACTTACAAGAGCTGGATTGTTAAAACCAGAATTAGCAGCACCGGGGGTAGATATTATCTGTCCAACAAACAGCAGTAACAATTCCTACGGAACGATTACTGGAACCGGGGCAGCTGCAGCTCATGCGGCAGGAATTTGTGCGATGCTTCTAGAATGGGGGATTTTAAAAGGTAATAACACAGGAATTGATGGTGTGGAAATACGTTCTATGCTAATACGAGGTGCAGAGCGCAATCCGGATCAGTCCATTAATAATATATGGGGCTATGGTAAAATAGATATCTATGGAGTTTTTGAGGCCTTAAGGCGTTAGCACACAGAGTAATATTCGAATAGTTTAAATCATTATGTTATTTCTTATTTTCTAGAACATATTTATATAAAAAGGAATTTTGAGGCATAGCATGGTTAATAAAATTGTGAGTGAAGATTATGCTGATATTATATTGGAAAATAGAGTAATTGAATCGGTTGCCGCAAAATATGAGGCCATTTTTATTAATAATCGTTACTCTATGGTGAATGTACCAGTTAACTTAATTGACCGTTGTAGTATTGAGCAATTTGGATATCAGGCATTTCCGTTTTGTTATACAGCACAAGCAAGCTCTAGCCTGAATGCTTCTAGAGTCACGGATGTGCAGAGAAATCCCAGTTTGGGTATGAAGGGGCAGGGCATATTGATTGCAGTTATTGATACTGGGATCAATTATTTGCATGAAGCATTTATTAAGCAAGATAAGACTACTAAGATTACATCAATATGGGATCAAACGATTAATGAAGCAGAGAGTGCAACGAATGAAATGGGCTATGGTACGATATATAGTAAAGACGTAATAAATTTCGCTTTAAGGTCAGAAAATCCGTATAGTGTAGTACCGACAACAGATGATACGGGGCATGGAACTGCGATTGCTGGGATTATCGCTGGAAATGAGAATCGAAGTGAGAATTTTAGTGGCGTAGTTCCAGATGCTGAGTTTATTATAGTAAAATTAAAACAAGCAAAGAAAATAACGAAAGAGATGTTTTGTATATCAGAAAATACGGTTTGCTATCAGGAAACAGATGTGCTGTTTGCATTGAATTATGCGATGAAGCAAGCGGATAGATTAAGAAAACCACTTTCAATATGTGTAGCGATAGGGACCAACCAAGGTAGCCATGATGGAAGGGGGATATTAAGCTCTTATCTTTCAGAAATCTCAAATCATGCAGGAATGTCGGTTGCTATTGCGGCAGGTAATGAAGGATTAGCTAGGAAACATTATTATGGATTATTAGATCCACGTGGGGAATTTAATGAGTTTCAAGTTAGAGTTGGCAAGGATGAAGCAGGATTTTCTATGGAAATTTGGAAAGCTTCTCCCTATAAAGTATCAGTGGATATAACGTCTCCATCGGGAGAGTATATATCACAAGTATATCCTACAATACGTGATTGTAGAGTTTTTAATTTCATTTTTGAACCGACTGTTGTGTGGATGAATAATATAATTTCCGAAGGTGAAACTGGAGATCAGTTGGTTTTAATACGTTTTTTAAACCCAGCGGAAGGGCTGTGGACGTTTCGAATCTACAATCTGGATGAAGAAATTAGTGACTACCATGTATGGCTACCAGCGAAAGGAATTGTTTCAGAGGAAACATATTTTATTAATCCAAATCCAGATACAACGATAACTTCTCCAGGGAACTCAGTGTACGCGACCACGATAACAGCGTATAACGTAGATACAGATAGTATCTATAATAATGCGAGCAGAGGACTGACAAGAACTGGATTGTTAAAGCCGGAATTAGCAGCACCGGGAGTAGATATTATTTGTCCAACCAACGGCAGTAACAATTCCTATGGAACGATTACTGGAACCGGGGCAGCTGCAGCTCATGCAGCGGGAATCAATGCGATGCTTCTAGAATGGGGGATTTTAAAAGGCAATAACACGGGAATTGATGGTGTGGAAATACGTTCTATGCTAATTCGAGGTGCAGAGCGTGTTCCGAATCAGTCAATTAATAACATATGGGGCTATGGTAAAATAGATATCTATGGAGTTTTTGAAGCACTACGTCGTTAACTAATAAAACAATATTCAAATAATTTATATTTTTATGTTATTTCTTATTATCTAGAACATATGTATATAAAAAGAAATTTTGAGGCATAGCATGGTTAATAAAATAGTGAGTGAAGATTATGCTGATATTATGGTTCAGAATCGATTTTTAAGTAGGTATGCAACAATGGAAGCCATACCTCTTGATAACCGAGTATCGATGATAAATATTCCTGTAAGTGAAATAAATATGTGTAGCTTTGATGAATTTGGATATCAGGCATTCCCATTTCTAGATATCATGGAATCGTCATTGAGCTTAAATGCATCTAGAATTCCAAATGTACAAAATCAGCCTAATTTAGGTTTGCTAGGTCAGGGTGTATTAATTGCGGTGATTGATACTGGAACTGATTATTTACATGAAGCGTTTCGAAATGCCGATAATACAACCCGGATTCATTCAATATGGGATCAAACGATTAACGACCAAGAGAACACTCTTGAGAATAATAGTACGATCTTATACGGCAAAGAATTTACAAGAGATATGATAAATAAGGCCTTATCCTCAGAAACTCCATTAGAAATTGTTCCTACGAAGGATGAGGTAGGACATGGAACTGCAATTGCAGGTATTATTGCTGGAAAAGAAAATTATGAACAAAATTTTAGAGGAGTAGTGCCACTGGCAGATTTGGTTGTAGTAAAATTAAAGCAAGCTAAAAATATCACCAAAAGAATGTTTGCGATATCAGAAAGTATCGAATGCTTTCAAGAAACAGACATTATTTTCGCTGTTAATTATGTGAAAAATAAGGCATTACTTATAAATCGTCCAATAGTTATTTGCATAGCACTTGGTACAAATCAGGGTAGCCATGATGGTAGGGGAGTACTTAGTTACTATTTGTCTGAGATTTCAGATATATCAGGGGTATGTGTTGTTATTTCCGCTGGAAATGAAGGGGTTGGAAGAAGGCATTTTTATGATATGCTCACGAGCAATGTTCCTTTCAATGAATTACAAGTACGTGTGGGAAAAGATGAACCTGGTTTCGCAATGGAATTGTGGAAAAACTCACCTTCACGTATCGCTGTTGATATTACATCACCAACTGGTGAGTATATTAAACCGATTTATCCATCTTTGAATAATTGTACAGAATATAAGTTTATATTTGTGCCAACTATGGTATGGGTTAATAATTTCTTGATTGAATCAAATAGTGGAGACCAACTAGTATTAATACGGTTATATACTCCATCTGAAGGATTGTGGAAAATTCGAGTTTATAACCTTGATAATCAAACAACGGATTACCATGTATGGTTACCTGCAAGAGGAATAATAACGGATGATACGTATTTTATTAATTCTAACCCAGATACTACGATAACATCACCAGGAAACTCATATTATCCATTGACAATCACAGCTTACAATCAGGAAAACAACAGTATTTATTATGCAGCTAGTAGGGGATTAACTAGAGATGCTGTATTAAAACCAGAGCTAGCTGCACCTGGTGTGGATCTTGTTTGTCCAATCGCTAATAATAAATATGGGACGATTACTGGAACCGGGGCAGCAGCAGCCCATGCAGCAGGCATTGCAGCTATGTTGTTAGAGTGGGGAATTATAAAAGGAAATCATGCAACTATGGATGGATTTGATGTGAAATCGATGTTAATTCGTGGGGCAAATAAAAACCCAGATGATTCTATCAATAATATTTGGGGGTATGGTAGGATAGATGCCTATGGAGTATTTGAGGCTTTGACTTATTAAAATAATAAACAGACGGACCACATAGTCTTTTCTTGTTAGAAAAGATTACGTATGATCCGTCTGTTTTTTTTGAATTGTTAGTGAAATAATTAGCCTTAATATCTATTTAAGCTCCGCTCTTCTAAAAGATACCTAGATGTTCGAATAAAATTTTACTTCCTAATAAAATCAAGATAAATCCGCCTGCAAACTCTGCTTTTGATTTGTGAACTGCTCCAAAAACATTACCAATTTTAACACCGAGCATGGACAAAGAAAATGTAATAACACCAATGAATCCAATAGCAATAGGTATGTTTACCGTTAAGCATGCAAAGGTAATACCAACCGCAAGAGCGTCTATACTTGTTGCGATTGCAAGTACTATCATGTTAGAAAAGGAGACAGAATCGTTTGAAGATTCGCTGTCTTTATGAAAAGATTCTTTTATCATATTACCACCGATTATTAATAGTAATATAAATGCAATCCAATGGTCAACAGATTCAATTTTTGCGCTGAAACTTACACCTAGAAGAAAGCCAATAAGAGGCATAGCTGCCTGGAAAAAACCAAAATATAAGCCTACGATTCCAGCTTTCTTTAAACTAAATTGTTTCATAGATAGTCCCTTACAGACTGCGACAGCAAAGGCATCCATGGATAGACCAATTGCTAAAATAAATAATTCCAATGAACTCATAATAAATAATCCCTTCGTATGTTTTTAGAGTAGACAGGACAAAAAAGTTATTGTTTTCTATGACATAAAAAAAGACCTATCTGTGGCATACCACAGATAAGTCTCGTTATTTAAAATAAAGCCAGATTAAACTTCGAATCATTATGTTGACTTTATTACACTTTGTGTGCTAACTACTCCCTTATATGTATGAAAATTATAGCCGATACTTTAATAGTTGTCAATAACTTGTGTAGTAGAAAGATTTTATGTAGAGGATCGAAACGTATCAACATAAATATCGAATGGTTAGATTAGGATGAAGGGGGGCGTCTTAAAAGATTCAATATAATGTTTATAAACTTACGAATTAAGTTGTATTTAAAAAATAGTTCTGAATTAATTTGTGTTTGAAAAAATAGTTATGATAGTTACGTAAGTTATGAATTTATTGTATATAAAACAAAAAGAAGTGGTGATACTTTAACATGAATACACTGAAAGGATAGAATATGTATGAAACCATTTCTTTTATATATGTATATACGCGTATTAATGAAAATTAAGAAGATGTATAGAATATAGAGTTCGTCAGATTTTCTCTATAAGAAAAAATGTACACTCGAATGAATTTCCCTTGAATAAATCTTCTATTATATAATAGGAGATTTTTTTGATTTATCAAGGAATAGGAAATTCCCAATAAAACTAAAATTATGAAAAACTTGTCATTTAATCCTAAATAAGTTATATTTATATCAATTAAATTCATATGAATTGAGAAATAAAATGGACATTTTAGTATACGCCTAAGAGCAATTGGTCAGAAAAGAGGTTAGAATGGAGCAACATGTTGCAAAAGCCAATTTAATAAAAAAAGAGATTCAGAAAGTCGTAATAGGAAAGGATGAAGTCATTCATAAGGTATTAACAGCGATTTTAGCGAAAGGGCATATTTTACTTGAGGATATACCAGGAGTGGGTAAGACGACCCTTGCATTAGCATTTTCAAAGGCAATGGAGTTAGAATATCATCGTTTGCAGTTTACGCCAGATGTACTTCCTTCCGATGTTGTTGGATTTCATATGTACAGCAAGGATGGATCAGAGGCTATTTATAAACCAGGGAGTATCATATGCAATATGTTTTTGGCGGATGAAATCAACCGGACTTCTTCAAAAACGCAGTCTGCGTTATTAGAGGTAATGGAGGAAGGTAAGGTTACCGTAGATAGTGTTACGATGGAGATACCCAAGCCATTTACTGTGATTGCAACACAAAATCCAATTGGTTCTGTGGGAACTCAAATGCTTCCTGAATCTCAATTAGACCGTTTTATGGTACGGCTAAGTATGGGGTATCCGGATATCGTAAGTGAGGTAGAGATACTTAAGGGACGACAATCCAAAGAACCGCTTTCTGATGTGAAACGTGTGATCCGTAAGGAAGAATTATTATTTATTCAACAGATGGTAGATAATATCTATGTGCATGACGCTGTGTATGAGTACATCGCTAGGCTAGTGTTAAATACGAGAGAACATGATTTAATAGCGCTTGGAGTAAGTCCAAGGGGGAGTTTAGCACTAACTAGTATGGCGAAGGCAAATGCCTTTTTGAAAGGTAGAAACTATGTGATTCCAGATGATGTAATTAGCGTATTTAAAGATGTAACAGCCCATCGTATGGTATTACAACCAAAGGCTAGAGTAAATCATGTTACTGTTCAAGATTTGATTGACAATATTTTGGGACAGGTACCTGCACCAAGATTAATTGTTAATTAGAAGGATGAAACTATGTTACGACGGAAGATAGTTTATTTGTTTATAATAGGAATTTCAGGTATGTTAGCCATTCTTTATGAAGACTATGTAATGAGTTTACTTTTCTTAGCCCTCCTTTCATTCCCGGCTGTTTTATGGGGAGTTGCTTGGTATATTCGAGGTAAAGTAGAAATTAAAGTGTTGCCTACATCTAAAATCGAAAAGAAAAATATAGAAGTGCATGTTGATCTTTTAATTAAAAATCCAACCATGTTTCCTATTGCAAGGCTAGTTTTAAATACCAAATATTATCATAGGTATGAGAATGCACCAAGACGAGAAAAATTAACTACTTTTGTAGATGCAAAGAGTGAGCAACAACTTACGGTATCTTTTTCTAGTATGCATTGTGGAAACATCTCTTTCGCTATTGATTCATTTCAGTTATATGATTATTTAAATTTATTTCGATTTCATAAAAAAACAAACCAAGAAGTCCTAGTGTCTATTTTACCGGATTTTCATATCATCGAAGAAAAGTTGGTATGGGAAAATCCGAATGTATTGGTACAAAGTGATTTGTATTCTACAACAAAAAGCGGTGATGATTCGTCTGAAATCTTTTCAATCCATGAATATAGAGAAGGTGACCGAATAAACCATATACATTGGAAACTAAGTCTAAAAGAAGATACGCTAATGGTAAAGGAATTTGGTCTACCACTGGATTGCTCGGTTGTGATTTTAGTTGAGCTGTATAAAAATAATTTGAAGTCGTTAAAGGAAATTGATATAGCTTTACAAAGTGTATTATCCTTATCATTTTCCATGGTGCTAAAGCAACAAAAACATTATATCGCTTGGTATGATTGCTATGATGGTATTTGTAAGCGCTCAAAAATTGACAAGGAAGAAGATTTATATGAAGCCTTATCTATGTTGTTTCAGAGTAATCTGTATGAATCATCGGATGCCGCCATTCGTTTTCATGCAGCGGAATATGAAAAAGAGGCATATACCAATATATTTTATGTTACACCAAAGTTAACGGAAAGCGCTTTGCATGAGTTAGAAATGACGAAAAGGAATGCGTGGTGCCATATTGTGGATGTAATAAAGGAAGAGAAACTCACAGAGGATGCTATCAGTCAGTGGATTGGAAGTACTGGATTTCATTTTATTAATTCACTGGAAGAGTTGCATTCGTAAAGGACGGTGAGATCGTGCATAGAAAGAAGTTGAAAAAGAAACAACCAATTGGCAGTATCTTGCTGGGGGAGACAATTAAAGTAAGAACTGTGACAACATATAAGAATTTTATGTGGTTGTATTTATTACAAGTCATCCTCATATGGCTTGGCATCTATACACCTATCGTATGTTTTACAAGTAGTTTTGATATAAGTTACATGAAAGGTGCAGTTATTCTTACGAGTATAATAAGTGCTGTTTATTATTGGTTACTTTTTTATTATTATCGGTACCTTAAATATTCTATTCCAATTACATCAGTAGCTCTTATTTATTTTATTCTAAAGTATAAAATGTACTTAAAAAATGGGTTTTATTATTTAGAAAATGCAGTTATAGATAAGATGAACTATTATTTTGATATGTCGGTCTTAAAATATAAGGCAGAATTCTCAAAAGAGTTATGTCTCACTCTTTTATTGTTTGTAGCGTTGCAAGTGTTCGGTATCTTATTAGCATTATTAATTGTAAGAGCAAAGCGGAAGAGTGTCTATATTTTTATATCGTTACTTTTTGTATTCTCAGGTTTTTTTGTGGGTGTTGTACCTAATCCATATGCATTCATCTTTTATATAATATTTATCTATATCACTATTACTATGGATATTAACGTATTCCATAAAAAAATGGAGTTAAAACGAAGAGAAACGAAGAGTTTGGATACAAAAGTTGATTATAAACAAATTGTTCGATTAAAAGTCGGCTTAGTTGTAGGAACTTTATTATGCCTGATAACGTTACTTGTTATGAGTGCTTTTACTCCAAAAACATATGAAGAACAAGTGGACTTTAAAGATACGAAAACTAAGATTCAGTCGAAGCTTAAGAATTTTTCATTTGAAGAATTCGTCAATGATATAAATAAAAGATTTCAAGGCACTTCCCTCTTTAAGAACAAAGTGATTTTTGAAGACTATGGATCTATGGGTGGTGGGCTTGCAGGAGGTAAATTATCCACAGACCCATACGTAGAATTTACGAATGAAACTGCCTTTCAATTAACGATGCCAATGGATGCGGGTAGTTTATATTTAAAAGGTTTCGCTGGAGTAGCCTATACAGGAGAGTCATGGGAAGATTTAAACAGAAGTGAGAAAGAGAAGTACGATGGGATTGTAAAAAAATATGGGAACAGTAGTCTTACGGGAGAAAATCTAACAAGTGTGTATCTAAGTTTGCTATCGGATGGCGTGGTAACTTATAACAGTGAAAAATTATCAAGTGTTGGTGTGTATCCAAATCGTATATGGAATCGTTTTGAAATGGATATTCAATATGTTATTGCAAATAAACGCTACATGTATGCACCTTATTTCCTAGGATCTCTCCCAGAAGGTGAGTTTAATACGGTATCTGACTTATATTTAAAACCAAAGAAAGAACAAGGTGAGTACTCCTTCTTATTTTATAAATTATCCAAAGGAGATTATATCAATGAAAACCTGGAGAAGTTGAGTAGTTTACAAAATTCAATAGAGATTAAAGATGCTAAACGTTATAAAAAGTTTACTGATTTTGAAGAAAATTATAGAAGGTTTGTTTATGATACGTATGTAGGAATACCAGTGAATCAATTTAAGCGAATTGAACAAATTGATTTGGGTGTTTCTAAGGCTTATGATAGGTCAACTATGATTCAAGTAGTTCAAAAGGTAGTAAGATATTTAGAAGATACAACGAGATATACATTATCGCCAGGACCATTGCCAGAAGGAGAAGACTATATCGAGTATTTTTTATTTGATTCAAAAAAAGGGTATTGTGCTCATTACGCTTCTGCAGCAGTTATGATTTTAAGATACTACGGAGTACCGGCTAGATATGTTGAAGGTTATATAGTAACGGATAGGGACATAAAAAAAGGAATCCCTGGAACGACGTTGTATCCTCAGGCAACTTACAATGAAAGTGGAATGGAACATTGGTACGATGCTACAAAAACAACCGTGGAAATTCGTGACACCAATGCACATGCTTGGGTAGAGGTGTACTTTGATGGAGTTGGATGGATACCAATTGAGGTGACTGCTGGCTATTCTAATTTTGGAATAGAATCATTAAATGAGAGTATTCAAAGTGAAGTTTCGAATATACCAACAACAACTCCAATGCCTACAAGCCAGCCAAAACCAACCCCTACATTAAAACCTGAAACAGAAGAGGAACTCCCTCTAAGTCCTACAATTAGTATTTCACCTACAAAAGCTACGGATAATTCAAATTCAAATAAGACGCCTGAGGAAGAGGCAGTATTACATGATTTACAAATGGTTAAAATATTTATTTGCTCCGTTTTAATTATATTCACAGTAGTCTTAATTCGTTATCGCATACTACAATATGTTAATGAAAAGAAGAAAACAGATATGCTCCACCGCAATGAGGCAGCTTTGTATCTTTATGCTCAAATCGAAGAAATGATAAAAATTTTAAGAGTTCGAAAAAATGAGGATGAAACATATGAAGACTTTTTTAAAAGAGTAAAAGATAACTACGATGCGTTACCAGAAGGATTTGAGGAAATAATAACTCTTTTACGAAAGGCGCGTTTTTCCAATCAAAGAATTAGTAAAGAAGAATATGATAAAATATTGTCGTATTATAGTGAGTTTAGAGGTGTATTTTATACACAGTTTAATAAAATACAGCGATTTTATATTAAATATTGGAAAAATATTTAAATAGTTATTCATTTTTTGCTGATTTTGTGATATAATTACTAATAGAAAGACTTGCAGTGACAAGCAAGTAGCAAACACATTTTATTGATGTAGGTAATTGTTGTTACAGTGAGTCATAAGAATGGAGGGATTGGTATGAATAAAATTATTACAATCAGCAGGCAATATGGCAGTGGTGGCAGAGAAATTGGGGCTAAGCTTGCAGCAAAATTGAATATACCATTCTATGATAATGAACTTATCACTAGAGCTGCAAAGGAAAGTGGTTTTGCGGAAGAAGCCTTTGCAAATGCAGAAAGTAAAGCAACGAATAGTTTATTATATTCAATAGCCATGGGTTTAAATTCTTATGGAAATCAAGATCTTGGTTTCTCGCATTTATCTTTGGATGATAGAATATATTTGGCACAGTCCGATGTAATACGTAAGGTAGCTGCGGAAGGTCCATGTGTTATAGTAGGACGATGCGCGAACTATATATTAAGAGATATTCCTAATGTGGTTAATATATTTATTTGGGCAGATATGAAATTTAGAATTGAAAGAGCAATTCGCAATGATAATCTGTCTCCAAATAAGGCAGAAGAAAAAATAGCAAAGATAGATAAAAGAAGAGCAAATTATTATAATTATCATGCAAGTGAAAAGTGGGGAAGAATTGAGAATTATCAATTGTCTCTACAAAGTGATGCGATAGGAATTGATCATTGCGTTGATTTAATTAAATTATTTGTTGAGAGCGATTCATGTGACGAAGCAAAATAGTTAAGTATAGTTTCGATTATGTCTTTAACTTAGGCTAAATTAGCGAGAAGATTGCCTTAATGCTCTTTCTAAAAGTAGAATAACATATTCTTACTTTTGAAGTGTGGCATTAAGGCGATTTTTATGTGAGAAGAGGTAACATCATAAATAGTTTGCACTATCATTTGAATTCTTGGTAATTTATACAAAATGTAAGGAAAAATTAAGAAAAATTTAGATTTATTTTAACATTTTTAAGATATTATATACTTGGTTTGCGTTTAATCAATCAAGGTTGGGAAAGAGGGTGTTAGAGTGAAAAATGAGGTTAAACCTGTAATTGAAGTGCGAAATGTTAAAAAGATATATCGAATGGGTTCGGAACGAATCAAAGCTGTTGATGATGTTAGTTTTGAAATAAATCGAGGAGAATTCTGTTGTCTTCTTGGAACGTCTGGTTCTGGTAAATCAACACTACTTAACCTTATGGCAGGAATAGAAAAAACTACTTCTGGTGAGATCATTATTAAGGGACGTAACATTCATAAAATGAATGAAAATAAACTAGCAAAATTTCGACAAAACTATCTAGGTTTTGTATTTCAATCATACAATCTAATTAATTCGATGACAGCGCTTGAAAATGTGGAATTTCCATTGGTTTTTAAACGAATTCCTTTAAAGCAAAGAAAGAAAATATCAAAGGATATGTTGGTAAAAGTAGGCTTAGGTAGCCGACTAAAACATAAGCCAAAGGAAATGAGTGGTGGTCAGCAGCAAAGGGTAGGTATCGCAAGAGCATTTGTTTCAAGGCCTGAGATTGTTTTTGCAGACGAACCTACTGGAAATTTGGACACAAAAACAGCGATGGAGGTAATGTCCTTAATTAAGGATATGGCTAAGGAGAATCAACAAACCATTGTTATGGTAACCCATGACAAACGTTTGGCTGAATTTGCTGACAAGATTATACATATATTGGATGGTAAAATTCAAAATGTTGAGATTGTTCATGAAAAAACGATGGATGATTTAGTGGCGAATGATACAGAGGATATCGCAGTTACGAAGGAAGAAGTAATGAAAGATATTGATACAAAAACAAGCAATGAAAAAGAAGAATTACCTCAATGTGCTGAGGAAATTGTAAAGAAAGAAGAGGGTTAAAAGAATGAAGAGAAGAATCTTTGCATTGTTGCTTACACTTGCATTAATACTTACGGGTTTTAGTACGGTAAGAGTAGCAAAGGCAGATACTGCCAACCTTTTAATTGATAGGAAGTTTTCTAGAGTTTTTGAAGCTGAACCTGGTACGACAGTACATGTAAAAGTACCGTTTATGGCAGTAAGTAATTATGCGTACAATCCGATTATTGTTACGACATATGGTGAAAGTTCACCTTTTACTACGAGCAATGTAAAACTTACTCAAAATGATCAAGAGGCTATGTTAATTAGTAGCTCGGACTATACCTATGTTGAGTTTGATGTTTATATGAAAGATAGTGCTAAAATCGGTAATTATGACTTGGGAATACAATTTACATACGACATATTTTCTGGCGATTCCATGCAGACACAGGTAGAGGAACATAAATTGAGCATTCGTGTTCCATCTGAAAAAAACCCTACCCAGATAGCAGTAAGTAATATAAATTACGATGAGGGAAGCGCAGCAATAGGTAACACCTTTGATCTTAACTTTGATGTTACGAATGAAGGTCAAATTGGAGCATTAAATACATATTTAACTATCGATTATGCGGATACAGGCTTAGCCCCAGGATACAAAGTAGATAACATAAAGGTTGGGGAATTAAAAGCTGGTGGAAAACAAAAAATGACTCTTCCAATTAAGGTATTGCCAACGGCGAAGGAAGGATTTACAACATTAACCGCTAAGTTTACATACAAAGATTCCGATGGTAAGGAGTATTCAGTAGAAAAGAGCATTTATGTAAATATTAAGTCTACAAGCATTGCTTCTACGGATGATGCTAGTTTAGTGCTAGGAAGTTCTGCATTAAATAAAGAAGTGCTCGCTGGATCTGAAACAACTCTTGTTGGAACGATAGAGAACATTGGTAATAAATCAGCAACAAACATTAAGGTTACAGTTCCAAGTGGTTTGGGTGTTGAAAGCGGAATTATATCCAATTTTAGTTCTGATGGAATTCATTTAAAAGACATTGCTGCTGATAGCAAAACGAATTTTAATATACCACTTACCGTGTCAAAAACTGCAAAAGCTGGATTAAATGAAATTACAGTACAAGTAAGTTTCGATGATAGCAAGGGTGAGAATCATACCGTTGTATCAAAGCATTATATTACAGTAGTTTCACAGGGTGAAGAGGAATCAACCAGTGAAGTTTCAATTTTTAATGTTACCCAAAGTCCTTTAGAGCCAAAGGTTGGGGATATTGTTACGATATCTTTCATGGTTCAGAATAAAGGGAATAAAACAGTTACTGATGTAAAAGCTGGTCCAAAAGACTTAGCATCCAGTATGGGGATTGAACCAATTACACCAGAACCTGAAGTTAGTGTAGGGGAATTAAAAGCAGGGGAAAAGAAAAATGTAACCTTGCAGTTTAAAATAGCGAATGGTGTTGCTGAAGGATTAAATCAAATAAAATTAGGTTGTAGTTTTAAAGATAGTACTGGAAAGGCACAAAACATAGAGACGACTGTGTACATATTAAACGTAACAAATAGTGGAAGTAGTAAGCCAAAATTGATTGTAAGTGACTCTAGTACAGACCCAGAAGAATTACGCGCAGGAAATGAATTTAATTTTACTTTTGATTTAAAAAATACTCACTCATCCAAATCAGCTAGAAATATTAAAGTGACGATTACGCAAAAAGAGAATGTTTTTTCTGCAAGCAAAGGTACCAATAGTTTTTATATTGAACAAATTAAACCAGGTGAAACAGTTACAAGTACAATGCCTATGAAGGTGAAAGCAGATACAGCAACTGGTGCATATGAAATTAGTATTGCTGTTGAGTATGAATATGATGACATGTCAAAGATTGATGAAGAAGCTGGTGGAGTTAAGGAAGAAAATATCCTAAGATTACAAGCAGTTGAAAATTCAAGACCAGTTATTGAAAACATTTCCGTTGGTATGTGGGAAGCGGCTACTGTGAATCAATCAACAACAATGAGCTTTGAGTTTTATAACATGGGTAAATCTACATTAACTAATGTTTATTTTACATTTGAGGGAGATTTTAAATTAGACACTGGTGAGAAGTACATACAAGGTTCTATGGAAGCAGGAAATTCTGAATTTATAGAAGTGAGTGTAGTGCCATTAGTAGAAGGCATGGCAAAAGGTACGATTGTTATTCACTTTGAAGATAGCAATGGTGAAGAAGTGACGGTTAGCAAAGAAATTCCAGAAACATTCGTTCAGGGGCAAATGATGCCGGAGCCAGGAATTGACGGTGGTGGCGAAATCCCTGTAATTGGTGGGGATGTAGTAGTTGCTAAAAAAGATATCGTACCATTGTGGGCGTTTATTCTTATCCAAATAGCGATTGTTTGTGTGTTTATACCAGTTGTTCGTATTTTAGTAATTAAGATGCACAAACGCAAGCTAATGAAAGCAGAAGGAAACTTATAATTTATTTGTTAGTTATTGCTCTGTGAATATAAGTTAGCGTAAAGGCAGGTATAATCATTTCGGATTTCATAAGTTGGCAGTATTTGACCTAACATGGATCAAATACTGCAAAAGGAGGTTAGTATGCAGATAATAGTAAATAATTTGTCCCATTCAGCAATGGTTATTAATAGTGGTTTCAACGTCATGGATAATATGGCTGTTAGTGTGGATGGTGGAGTTATGATTGGCGGAGGCTCTGGAATTGAAGGTGGAGATATGGGGATGGAAGTTCCTTCAAGTGGTGGAGGATCTGTTCTTAGCTCTTGGGGCTTTGTTGGTGGTATCACAGGGGCAACCTTGGCAGTTAGTATTGTGTTAGGTATCTTATTGGCGAAGAAGAGAATCAAAAAAGGATTTGATTTATATGAAGATTAGTGACTTAATTAAAATGGGTCTTAGAAATCTCGGCCGAAGAAAAGCTAGAACTTCTTTAACGGTTATAGGTATGGTAATTGGTACGATTTCCATTGTTGTAATGGTTTCCATAGGAATTGGTGTGAATAAAAGTTTTAATGATGCCATTCTTCAGAATGGTAGTATGACCATTATTACGATCTCAAAAAACCAGTACTATGAAACCGAAGATGGAAACTGGCAATCCAAAGAACAAAAATTGGATGACAGTGTGGTTGAGAAGATAAAAGGAATCGATCATGTTAAAAGCGTTTCTCCAGTGTATGAAACCAATGTTCAGTTTATGAGTGGTAAATACCAAACGTGGGGAAATATTATAGCCATGGATTCTAGTACCTTTGCGGAATTTGGTATGCCTGGAGTAACACAGGGGACTATGATTTCTCCGGAAGAAAACAATGTTATTTTATTTGGTGCGCAATCTTTGTATGAATTTTATTATTTCTCGGGTAGAACTCATAAAACGAAGACAATAGAGCTTGGGAAAGATAAACTATCGTTTACGTTCCAGCAATATCAAGTTTCGGATAAAAAGAAACCGCTCAATATAAAAGTAGATAAATTTGGTTTGTTAGAGGAAAGTACAAATTGGAGATATAATTATAATATCTATATGGATCTTGATTATTTTAAGAGTATATATAAAAAATATGCTACTACTCTAAAAATTGAAGATCGAAAGAAAGCAATGGCTTCCTTAGAAAACTATCAAACGATACAAATCAATGTAGATAGTATGAAAAATGTAACGGCTGTACAAGATAAGATTGAAGAGTTGGGATATAAAACATCCAGTGACATGCAATATTTAGAAGGTTATCTTGAAACGGCAGATATGCTACAGATGGTATTAGGGGCAATTGGTGGTATCGCGATGTTAGTATCCGCCATTAATATTGCAAATACTATGATTATGTCCATCTATGAAAGAACCAAAGAAATTGGTATTATGAAGGTGCTTGGCTGCCTTGTAAAAGATGTTAAAAAGTTATTCCTGTTTGAGGCAGGTATGATTGGTCTTATTGGTGGAGTTATCGGTATTTCTTGTAGCTACGTGGCATCCTTTTTTATAAATAAGTATGGAGGAAAATTATTAGGAAGTTTAATGGGGACTGGCGGGATGTATGGAGATAATACAGCTTCTAAATTCTCTCAGATTCCAATCTGGCTTCCATTTGTAGCAGCGCTTTTCTCGATTATCGTTGGTGTAATCTCTGGTTATTTACCAGCAAGACGTGCTACAAAAATTAGTGCAATTGAGGCTATGAAAACTGAAAGTTAAGACAAATGTAGAAATGCAAGTAAGGTGGAAGAATTTACCACCCTACTTGCATTTCATTTTTTAGTAGACTATTGTGAAACAGGGAATATTGTTATATAATTTAGTAAACATTCACATTTCGTAAGTTACGTGATTTCATAGAAAAGTTGGAAAGGCATCAGTTTTATGCGTAAAAGTTTAACAAGAAAAGTGGCTATTTTTGGAATGTTGATTGCTTTAGCATTTATTTTAAGTTATGTTGAGAGCATAATCTCCTTTCATTTTATAGTACCAGGTATTAAGTTAGGACTTGCTAATTTAGTCGTATTAGTAGCATTATATTTATTGGACGCAAAATCAGCATTTGTTCTATCCGTTTTACGTGTTATATTAGTAAGTTTTACATTTGGAAACTTATATAGTCTTTGGTATAGCTTAGCTGGTGCGTTGCTTAGTTATATTGTTATGGTCCTACTCAAAAAATTTAATGTATTTAGCATAGTTGGCGTCAGTGTTTCTGGCGGTGTTGCCCACAATTTAGGACAAGTTACGGTAGCTATGTTTGTGCTAGGAGAGAGTATGATTTATTATTTCCCATTTTTAATGGTGGGAGGTATAGTAACAGGAATATTAATCGGAATTTTAGGTGGGTTATTGTATAAGCAATTAAGACGAGCAATTCAATTGGATTGATGAGTTTACAGGAGAAAACGATGGTTACGATAAGGGACATTTCATTAAAATGTGGTGTATCTGTTTCAACGGTAAGTAAAGTATTGAATGGTTATCGAGAAATAGGTGAAGAAACGAAAAATAGAGTATTAAGAGTTGCAGAAGAAATGGGCTATGTACCAAACGCTTATGCTAGACAGTTGAAATTAAAAAAGTCCTATAACATAGGTGTTTTATTTGATACCTTAGCAGCATATGGATTAAAGAATGAATATTTTGCTTATATTTTAGCTTCGTTTCGTGAGGAAGCTAGTAAACGAGGTTATGATATAACGTTTATAGAAAATAATATTGGGAATCGCAAAATGACTTTTCTAGAACATTGCAAGTATCGGGATTTTGATGGGGTGTGTATTGTATGCGCTGATTTTACAAATCCAGAAGTTATAGAAATAATAAATAGCGATTTCCCTGTGGTTACAATCGACCATTCCTTTAGCAATGCCATTAGTATTATCTCTGATAATGCGAAAGGAATGAGAAAATTAACCGAGTATATTGTTTCAAAAGGCCATAAAAAGATTGCATATATTCATGGAACGAAATCAACGGTTACGCATAATCGTTTGGCATCGTTTAACCAAGTTTTAATGGAGCATAACATTCAGATACCTGATAATTTTTATAAGCAGAGTGAATATCGTAGTGATTCATTGGCAGAGGAATTTGCGAATGAGTTACTTGATTTAAGCGATCGTCCAACCTGCATTGTAGCGCCGGATGATTACGCAGCCTTAGGAGTGATCAAAGCGATAAAGCGTCGCGGGCTAAATATGCCAAAAGATATTTCTGTTGCTGGTTATGACGGAATATCAATATCACAAGCCTTAGAACCAAAATTGACTACCATACGACAGAATACGGATAAAATAGGTGAGTTAGCAGCGGTTAAATTAATTAATTTAATGGAAAATCCTATGGCTACGATGATTGAACATGTGACTATGGATGTTGAACTGTATGAAGGAGAATCGATTCATGATTTGAATTAGAAAAAGTGAGGTAAACCGATGAGATTGATACCCACTGAGATGTTGAAGCCAGATATGGTCTTAGCCCGCTCTGTGTATCAAAGGGATGCACTTGTTTTAAAAGCCGGAAGTAGAAATATTAGTAGATACATACCTAATCTTACCAATATGGGGATACGCTATGTTTATGTGGAAGATGAACAAAGTAGAGGTATTACAATACCAGATGCGATAACGGAACAAACGCGAGTGACTTGTAAAAAAGTACTTAGGAATACTATCGAAAAGTGCTTAGAGAAGGATTCTATGAATCTATCGAGTTTGTCGGATAGTGTTGATGAAATCATTGGAGAGGTGATTCGCAATAAAGATGTGCAAGTTAGTCTAAATGACATCGGTGCTACGGATGAATATACATATTTGCATTCGGTAAGTGTTTGCGTATATTCTCTATTAATTGGTAGATCACTTAATTATAACAAATCTGCAATGCAAAAATTAGCAATGGGAGCATTGCTGCATGATATAGGTAAAGTTGCGTTGGATGCTAAGATTTTATATAAAACGGAGGATCTGACGAGTGATGAATATGATTATGTGCAACAGCATGTTATTGCTGGATATCAAATATTGCAATACAGTGCGGCGTTGCCTGAAATTTCAAAAAAAATAGCGATAACCCACCATGAGAGGCTAGATGGTTCAGGTTATCCATATGGCTTAAAGTCAAAGCAAATACATGAGTTTTCAAAAATAGTTGCAATTGCAGATGTTTACGATGCACTAACTACCGATCGCTGTTATCGTGAAAAACTACCAACCAACAAAGCGGTTGATTATTTGATTGAAAAATCAGGTACATATTTTGCACCAGAGTTGGTGCAATTGTTCATACGGCAAATAGCGATATATCCTAATGGTTCGATGGTATTGCTATCCAATCGCATGCAGGCAATCGTAAAAGATCAAAATAGAAATGTACCATTACGACCTGTTGTTCGTGTGATTAGTGATGAGAATGGAAAATCAGTAGTACCTTATGAAATCGATTTGATGGAAGAATTAAGTATCACAATTATTGAATCTGAATTGGAAATAAGGAGAAAACTACTTAATCAAGAAATAACGAGAAAACCCGTTGTTATTTAATAAAAGAAAGAAAAAGGTGAGTAATATGGCAAAAGAATTGAAGAAACGTTCTGAAGTTGAAGAACAATTTACATGGAATTTAAAAGATTTATTTGCAAGTGATGAAGTATTTTATGAAGCGTTTAATAAGGCGAAAAGATTTCCAGAAGAACTAAGAAAATATCAAGGTAAATTGGGTTCTAGTGCAAACACTTTAGTAGAATACTATCAGTTATGCGACCAGGTTTCACTTGAACTGGATGATTTATTAAATTATGCCGCTAGAAAAAAAGATGAAGATACGAAAAATTCAACTTACCAATCCATGTATGGATCTGTAATGTCTTTGTATGTCGAAATATCAGGTGCAGCATCTTTTGAGGGACCAGAAATTATTAAGATTCCAGAAGAAACATTAAAATCATTTTTAGAAGAAAATGAAAAATTACGTTTATATGAACTTGATATTCAAAGAAAGCGTAAAAAAATTGATCATACTTTATCTGAACAAGAAGAAAAATTACTTGCGGAGGTTGGTGAAATAGCAGATTCGCCATCTAACATCTTTGGAGTATTCAATAATGCAGACTTAGTATTTCCTGAAATTACAGACGGTGATGGAAATAAAGTGCGCTTAACACATGGTAATTATATACCATTCATGGAAAATCCAAAGCGTGAGGTACGTAAAGAAGCTTTTGAAGCACTTTATTCCGTTTATGGACAGTATAAAAATACAAGTGCAGCAATTTTAAATGCTCAGATAAAACAATTGCAATTTTTTGCGAAAACTAGAAGATATGAATCTTCATTGCATGCTGCCCTTGATGAGACAGAAGTGCCAGTTGATGTTTATTATAATTTGATTGATGCAGTGAATGATAATTTAAACTATATGCATCGTTATGTGGATCTTCGTAAAAAGTTGATGAACTTAGATGAATTGCATATGTATGATTTATATGCTCCAGTGGTACCAGACATGGATGCAGAAATACCTTATGAAGAAGCCAAAGAGACGATTGTGAAAGCATTGGAGCCTTTGGGTGAGGAGTATATAAATATCTTAAAGAATGGTTTTGAAAGCCGTTGGGTAGATATTTATGAAAATGAAGGAAAACGAAGTGGTGCATATTCTGCAGGTGCCAAAGTTCATCCATACGTATTGATGAATTATGCAGATACATTAGATAGTGAATTTACCCTTGCTCATGAGATGGGGCATGCTTTACATTCCTATCTTTCTAATAAAAATCAGCCTACAATTTATTCGGAATATAAAATATTTGTAGCTGAAGTTGCATCTACATGCAATGAGTCATTATTAATGCATTATTTATTAAATAACACAACAGACAAGATGCAAAGAGCTTACCTTATCAATCATTTCTTAGAAAAGTTCCGTGGTACATTATTTAGACAAACAATGTTTGCTGAATTTGAGTTATTAATCAATCGCATGGTAGAAGAAGGCGTAAGTTTAACGGCTGATGTATTATGCAATGCATATCATGATTTAAATGTTAAATACTTCGGTGAAGATATTGTTGTAGATGAACAAATCGATGTTGAATGGGCTAGAATTCCTCATTTTTATTATAATTATTATGTATATCAATATGCGACTGGGTATTCTGCTGCAATTGCGTTATCAAATCGTATTCTAACGGAGGGTGAGCCGGCTGTAAAAGATTATCTTAAATTCTTAAGTGGTGGTTCTTCTTATGATCCGATTTCATTGTTAAAAATAGCAGGTGTTGATATGTCAACTGCTACACCGATCAAAGAAGCACTTAAAGTATTTGGTGAATTAATTGATGAAATGGAAGAATTGTTGGCTTAGACGTTAAATAAATAATATTTTTAGGTCTCCAATCACTATTAAGTGGTTGGAGATTTTTTATTATAGGAAAAAACTTTGTGAATTAAAGTGATACAGTAAATTTTTTTATAACTAGAAAGGCACTAAGTGCCTAAATGTACTTCGCGGAGATGAATATATTGCTACGCAAACCCCTCGAGCGGGTAAATGTGCTACGCACATTCTTTGTTCTTTTGAAAGACCTTAAAGATAACGGATGAAAGTGGGTTTCTATAATTTAAAAAGACACAAGGTGCTAAAATGTGCACCTTGTGGAGAGGAATATAGTGCTATGTAAAGCGCTTAGCCACAAGGAATGTGCTAAGTATATTGTTTATTTATTAATAAGAAATTAGTATACAGGGTGTTTTACAGTTATAATACAAGTTTTGCTGATACCACTTGATGTTGTTGCAGTAACTGTGGCCACACCAGGGGACACACCATTTAGAAGTCCCCACTTATTAACGGTAACTACCTCCGGGTTGGAAGTTTTATATGTAACTTGATCTGTGCTATTTTTGGGTGATAACGTTGGCCATAAACGAAAAGATTTTCCGACTCCAAGTACTTTGTTGCTACGATTTAGTTTTAAATTTATGGACTTTATAATACGGGCATTCACGTAGGTAATGGATTTATTACCACGGTAATCTTGCGCATAAATCGTAAATTTATTCGGATTTTTAACCTTTAAGACGAAAGAGTCGTTCTCTAGTCGTATAACTGTTCCTGAATCTATGGCGCGAAATGAATCGATTGTTTTTACACCTTCTGCGTACTTAACTGTTTTTATGCCGCTTTGGGTATCTGTTATTGTAGTTGAAATTGTAATGCTTGAATAATCATTTGAAACTTTGTAATTTGCGCGAATGGTAGGGGCTTGTAAATCATCAAGAACTTCGTAAGTCTTCGTGACTTCATTGCCTGCGTAGTCACTTACATAAAACGTATAAATTCCAGCCTTAGCTAAGGAAAGAATATTATCTTGTATGCTAAGCCCACTTGTTCCTCGCATAAAGTAATCGGTACTTCGATTCCCAATGGTATACTGAACTGTTCGAACGCCAGATTCTGGATCACTTGTGTTGACTTGTACAAGGATGCGATCTTTGTCGTATTTGGTTAAGAAGTCTATATTAGGTAAAGTAATATCGGTGAGCAACTCATCGGCTGATGCAACTATGGCAGCAGCATTTGGAATTCCAGGGTATTTTATTACGTTTTCTAAACCATTGATAGGTTTTATGTTATTTGTAATTATATTTTTTACATTGGATGCGATAACATTATTTCCAAAGGAGTATAGCATAGCAGCAATTGCACTAACATGAGGAGCAGCCATCGATGATCCGCTCATGGTTGCATAGCTACCAACGATTGTGCTAATGATATTTGTTCCAGGTGCAACGATATCAACTGTGTTTAAACCATAATTGGAATCAGGAGTTAATCGCCCATCTCCATCAATGAAGGAGACTGATATTTGGTTATCTAATTCATAGTTAGCAGGATATAGAGGTGTAATATCATTGTCTGTCCCTGTATTGCCAGCCGCAGTTACAAATAGCATTGTGGATTCTTTCATAGCTGTTTTTAATGCCTCGCTGTAATTTGTTGAACCCCAACTCATGTTACATATGTCCGCTCCCATCATGGTCGCGTATTTGATTGCTTTAATAGCATTTGCTATTGTGCCTTTGCCATTGATTCCGCCGTGTATCTTAAGAGGCATTATCTTAACATTTATATTGGATGCGACACCTGCAATTCCTATCTTATTATTTGCATTTGCAGCTATGATTCCTGCAATATGGGTGCCGTGATTATCATTATCTACACTAGAAGCTAGTTCTGCATTCTTTGAAGAATCATATTGATAGTGGCAAACAGTGCGATCGTTATTATAAAAATCCCAACCAACCGTATCATCAATGTAACCATTCTTATCGTTGTCAATTCCATCCCCAGGTATTTCAAAAGGATTTGTCCAAATACGACCAATTAAGTCAGGGTGATTAATATCTACTCCAGTATCTAAAATTGCAATAATGACTTCTTTATTGCTTGTTTCTTTGGAAGCGGTCACTGCCCATGCCTTTGGAATGTTTAGATCAATATTTGTTGTAGAACTTTTTAGGGTTTTGTTTGAGTCTGTAATTTGATAATAAAACCCATCATTTTTTAGCGGCCACTGAGATTCTGAATAAGGATCATCTGTTATTTTATTTAGTAATAGTTCTGAATTTGCTTCTGCAATTAAGATATTTGGATTTTTATTTAGTTTGTGTATGAAGTTGGATATATTCTGTGAATTGGGATATTTACAAAGTACGTAATTGTCTATCTGTTCTAAAAGTGTTAGGTTGCTATCGTACTGAGATAAAATTTCAAGTTGCATTGAAACATCAACGCTAGGATCAAATAGAACAATAACTTCATTGGATGGTTGATTTGGATAAGAGCTTATATGAGGAGAGGGCATAAAAACGAAATAATATAGAAAACTACATATTAAGAAACAAAATGGTAAGATAGTATTTTTGATTTTTATTCTTTTATAATTCATTTTATAGGCATCCTCCTTTTAAATAAAGTATAATGTAAATAGATGGCAGTAATATGTCAAAAAAACATGAATGGTAAAATATAGAATTAGCATATCATTTACATATTGTAAATAATTCTGTTATAATAGCAAATATAATAGGAAATAAGCAAAATTTAGGGGGAAATCGTATAAATTCATAATAACCTTTGAAAATTATAAGGGTAAGGATTGGTGGTATAGTGAAAGTATTATTGGTAGATAAAAGTGTAATAGAAATGAAACGTATAGCTAATATCATGAAACGCAATATGAGGGAGATAGAAATCACTGGTTACTCTAGTGAAAAGAAAGATACACTTGCAAATATAGAAAAGAATTGTCCTGATGTAGTTGTTATATCTAGGGAGCTTGAATATGAATCAGGATTTTCTGTAGCAGAAAAAATACGAAGTAATTATCCAAATTTACCAATGATTATGTATTCACTAGAAGAGAGTATAGGTGATTTAAAAAGATCATTGGAATTACGAATGAGCGATTTTATTTTAGCACCAATAACGAAGAATAATTTAATGCCGCCCCTATTTATAATCTACGAACAGCTACAAAAATCGAAACGAGATTTGGAGTTATATAAAAATAGTGAGGTTGTTTTAAAAAAAGGAAAAGAAGCATTAGAGTTTGGATTTATTAGCTCTGTCCTATTTAGTGGGGACGAGAGTAATTCGTGGAAAGAATTTCAAAGTTTGTTTCAGATTCGTAATAAAGGGTACGTAATCAACATAAAGATCATGCCATGTGAAAAAACGGATTATATACCATATGAACATTATAGTAAGCCAATTAGTAAAAATGCTCCTTACGGGTATCGCTGCATTATGGGAACTACGATGGAAAAGCATATTGTAATGTTTGTGATGGAAACAAAGGAAAATTCCTTGGATGAAAACTCGAAAAGAATGCAGCAGTTGAAATTTGCAGAAACGATTCGAAAATTTTTCTTATCTATTTTTCAAATCCGTGTGGCAATTGGGATAGGTAGTGAGCGAAGCATTGATAAGTTAGCGGTTTCTTATGAAGAGGCATTACGAAGTATGCAAATCGAAAGAAACAGCGTAATATCTCATGTAGATGATACCTTAATGGGAAAATACATGAAAAGTGACAATTACATGGAACTAGAAAAAAGAATGCTAGATGACATAAGTAATAAAGATATGACTGCACTAGAAGGGTTTGCAACAATATTAGGAATAATGAGTGATGCTAAGCCGGAAGATAAAAAAAGTAAGATTTTAGAACTGCTTATTTTATCTACATACGTGTCAAGGAAATCAGAGTCAAGCGTATTGGATGCTGTAGATTATATACAATTAGCCAAGGAATTAGAACGTGTAGAATCCCAGGAGTTAAATGCATGGGCGATTCGACAATTGACATATATTATTCACAGCATAAAAGGAAGCGAAGATTCACAGAGCTTTGGAATTAACCGAAGTGTACTAAAGTATATTGAGAGTCATTATAAAGATGAATTGTCGTTACAAGAAATAGCTGGTTTGGCGAATGTAAGCCCTCAATACTTTAGTCGATTGTTTCGTGAAAAAATGGGGATGACGTATGTTGATTACCTAACCAAAATTAGAATAAATAAAGCAGTGGAATTACTTAAATATTCAAATAAGACTGTGCAAGAGATAGGGTATGAGGTCGGTTACCGCGATCCAAATTATTTTAGTAGAGTGTTTAAAAAGACAACAGGTGTTAGTCCGAAAGAATATTTAGAAAAACGCATGCCATGAATTTATAATAGGAATACGTTTCATATAATAAGAAAAAATGAACCAAGTACATGACCACTGGGTGGGTCGTGTACTTTGGTTAAAATCAATGATGAACCAATTAAAGTAAAAACCAATTAAATTTAATTTATAACTAGACAAATTTAAAAAAACATGCTATACTGTGTAGCGATTTGAATTATCTAGAATGCAAGAAATAAGTATATGTTTAGACATATATTTTTTTAAATTTACACGTGATGAAGAAAAAATAGTTGACGAAATAGACCACAGTATGATATAGTAAACTAGCTATGGAAGAGGTCTTTTTTTTATGCTTAAAAACAGTGAAGACCTGTATAAACTGCCACTATTTTTAATAGGCGGTGGTTACATGTTAACACAAGAATAAGGTAGAGCTAGATAAGGCAAATCTAGGTTAAGAAAGCTTTATTCACCACAGAATAATGACGGAGGTGGAAGTTGTGCGAGTAAAGATTACATTGGCATGTACAGAATGTAAGCAGCGTAATTACAACACTACAAAGGAAAAGAAAAATCATCCGGACAGAATGGAAACAAAAAAATACTGCAAATTCTGTAAATCACACACATTACACAAAGAAACAAAATAATTATGTCTAATAAGCGTTGTGGTAATATATATAATTCCACACCTTGATGGAAAGACAAGGAAGGAAAGTGAAATTATGGGAGAAACTGCAAATACTACAGAAAAAGCCCCAAAGAAAAGCTGGTTCAAGGGTCTTAAATCTGAGTTTAAAAAAATTATTTGGCCAGATAAAGAAACTATTACGAAACAGTCATTCGCTGTCATTGTCACTACCATTATATTAGGCGTAATTATAGCTTTACTTGATGCGGCAATCAAAGCAGGGATTAATGTTATAATTTAGCTAGGATAAGGGTGATAATATGTCAGACGCTAATTGGTACGTTGTTCATACCTACTCGGGTTACGAGAACAAGGTAAAAGCCAACATTGAAAAAACAATTGAAAACAGAAAACTTCAGGACCAGATATTAGAGGTTTCTGTGCCTCTTCAAGATGTGATTGAGGTTAAGAATGGTGTTAAGAAAAAGGTTCAAAAGAAATTGTTCCCTGGGTATGTATTGCTTAACATGATCATGAATGATGATACTTGGTATGTAGTACGTAATACTAGAGGTGTTACAGGATTTGTAGGACCTGGATCAAAACCTGTTCCACTCACTGAAACTGAGATGAAGAGCATGGGAATTAAAAAGGATGAAGTGATAATTGACTTCGAAATCGGCGATACTGTTACTGTAATCTCAGGAGTATGGGAGAACACACAGGGCATTATTAAAACGATTAATCCTCACAAACAAATCATTACAATTAATATTGATATGTTTGGACGTGAAACGCCTGTTGAGATTAGTTTTTCTGATGTGAAAGTTGAAAAGTAAAGATAAGCAGAATGTTAACTAAGTTCACAAATGGATGTGAACAGTGGGAGGGTAAGTTAGCTAAAGTTAATTACTCCCGGTAAAACCACATTTTTAGGAGGTATGCTATCATGGCAAAGAAAGTTACAGGTTATATTAAATTACAGATTCCTGCTGCAAAGGCAACACCAGCACCACCTGTTGGTCCTGCACTTGGTCAGCATGGCGTAAATATCGTACAGTTTACAAAAGAATTTAATGCAAGAACTGCAAATCAAGAAGGAATGATTATTCCAGTAGTAATCACTGTATATCAGGATAGAAGCTTTAGTTTTATCACTAAAACTCCTCCAGCAGCTGTATTACTTAAAAAAGCTTGCAATTTAAAATCAGGTTCTGCTGTGCCTAACAAGACTAAAGTTGCTACAATCAAAAAGTCTGAAGTTGTTAAGATCGCTGAATTAAAAATGCCTGACTTAAACGCAGCTAACATTGAAACAGCAACTAGTATGATTGCAGGTACTGCAAGAAGTATGGGAATAACTGTCGTTGAAGATTAATTGTAAATGTAGATATTTACATGTGGGAGGGCAATCCCGATAATACCACTAGGAGGTTAAATCATGAAAAGAGGAAAGAAATATACTGATTCTGTAAAACTTATTGATAGATCAGTTCAATATGAAGTGAATGAAGCTATCAGCTTAGTTAAAAAATCAGCAGTAGCAAAGTTCGATGAGACTATTGAAGCGCATATCAGACTTGGTGTTGACGGACGTCACGCTGACCAACAGGTTCGTGGTGCGGTTGTATTACCACACGGAACTGGTAAAAAAGTAAGAGTACTTGTTTTTGCAAAAGGTGATAAAGTAGCTGAAGCAGAAGCAGCTGGTGCTGATTACGTAGGCGGCGAGGAATTAATTCCAAAGATTCAAAACGATGGTTGGTTTGAATTTGACGTTGTTGTTGCAACTCCAGATATGATGGGTGTTGTTGGTCGTCTTGGTCGTGTACTTGGACCTAAGGGATTAATGCCAAACCCTAAGGCTGGTACAGTAACTATGGATGTTACAAAGGCTGTTAACGAAATTAAAGCTGGTAAGATTGAATATAGATTAGATAAGACAAACATTATCCACGTGCCAGTTGGTAAAGCATCCTTTACTGAGGAACAACTCGCAGACAACTTCCAAGCTCTTATGGGTGCAATCATTAAAGCAAAGCCAGCTTCTGCAAAGGGACAATATTTAAGAAGTGTAACTGTAGCTTCTACAATGGGACCTGGAATTAAGCTTAACACTGTAAAATTATCTTAATTTTACAATAAGTGTTAATTAAAAGTTTTACTTTGTGGTTGACACACGAATAGATTTATGTTATACTCAAAAAGCTTGTTGTAAATGTGAATGTTATTCACATTATAACATATAAATAATTGCCGAAGACAGTAGGTGCCGCAATGGCATAAGGAGAACCCGCCTACCGAGGAATGATGTTATTCAAGCATTATGCTAGATTAATTGATAAAGCCTCCTGTCTTTTGCAGGAGGCTTTTTTTGCTCCTGTTTTGCAGGAGGACGCAATATAACCAATGTCCTTATGTAGGGCACATTGTTCCAAAGGCAACGATATACATTACTTTTGTACAAGTATGTATGTCTGGTACGTAAGTGCCATAACACATCAATAGATGTGTACAGTCACAAAGAATCTATAAGGAGGTGCACTCAAATGGCAAAGGTTGAAATGAAAAAACCTATCGTTGACGAAATCAAAGGATACGTTGCAGATGCTAAATCTGCAGTGTTAGTAGATTACCGTGGTCTTACTGTTGAGCAGGATACAAATCTTCGTAAGAAATTAAGAGAAGCTGGTGTTGTATACAAAGTATACAAAAACACTTATCTTAAAATGGCTTTCGAAGGAACTGATTTCGCTCAGTTAAACGGTCATCTTGAAGGACCAACTGCAATCGCATTTGGTATCGAAGATGCAACAGCTCCTGCAAGAGTATTAGCAGAAGTTGCAAAAACAGCAGAAGCTTTAGAATTTAAAGCTGGTGTTGTGGAAGGAACATATTATGATGTTAAGGGAATTCAAGTTATTGCAACTATTCCTTCAAAAGATGTTCTTATTTCCAAGTTACTTGGAAGCTTACAATCTCCAATCACAAATTTTGCTCGTGTTATCAAGCAAATCGCAGAAAAGAATGGCGATGTAGCTTAATAAGATTGGAAAATGTAAAATGTTTAGAAAAAGTAAATTTTCTAAATAACTTTGAGATACAAAGTGCGGCATAGTAAGTATGCAAGCAGTAAAACGAATTATATTAAATTTATATGGAGGTAAATTATAATGACAACTCAAGAATTTATCGATGCTATTAAGGGCATGACTGTGTTAGAATTAAACGATTTAGTAAAAGCATGTGAAGAAGAATTTGGTGTAAGTGCAGCAGCAGGTGTTGTAGTTGCAGCAGCTGGTGCAGCTGAAGCAGCTGAAGAAAAAACTGAATTCGACGTTGAATTAACAGACGTTGGAGCAAACAAAGTTAAAGTTATCAAAGTAGTTCGTGAAGTAACTGGATTAGGCTTAAAAGAAGCTAAAGATCTTGTTGATGGAGCTCCTAAGATGCTTAAAGAAGCTGCTTCTAAAGAAGAAGCTGATGATATCAAAGCTAAGCTTGAAGCTGAAGGTGCAAAAATTACTCTTAAGTAATTATTGCCTTAATAAAACCTCTGAAGGTTGTGTATACAATCTTTCAGAGGTTTTTCTACGTTCTAAGTGTATTTTTATTGCGAATGAGAGGTAAGATGAATATGTTGCAGAAATTCAAAAACAGTTTGATGAGTTTTTAGCAAAGTAAAATAAAGTATCATTAAGAAAATATATTTTTATGGGGGATAACATGCAGTGGAATAAGATTTGTCCAAGTGAGGTTGGAATACCAGAGGAAAAAATTGAAGAGTTTCTAAATGAGTTAGGGAAACATAACGTTTACTTAGATTGTCTTATGATGATTTCAAAAGGAAATGTGATTTATGAGAACTACTTTAAAGATTGGAATGCAGAGAAAAATCACAGAATGTATTCTGTAGGTAAAAGTTTTACTGCGATTGCAATAGGTCTTTTAAAAGAGGAAGGAAAGATTAGCTTAGAAGATTCCATCTGCGAATATTTTATGGATAAGCTTCCGACAGAGGGCGTACATCCTTATATCGCAGAAATGAAGATCAAGCATTTGCTTACAATGACAACAGCACATAAGTCTACGACGTACAAGCGTTATGATGGTGACTGGGTGGAATCCTTTTTCTGTGTTGAACCGGAATATAATCCTGGAACTATATTCTCATATGACACCTCTGCTACCCATGTATTATCAGCGCTGGTTGCCAGGGTTTCTGGAAAAGACTTGTTTACGTATCTGCGTGAAAAGGTGCTAGATGAAATAGGTTTTTCAAAAACGGCAACGTGGGATAAGGATGATGCGGGAATTGTAAGAGGTGGAGATGGGTTATCTTGCACCACAAGAGATCTTGCATCGGTGGCTACTCTATGCATGAATCACGGCGAGTACAAAGGTAAACAGTTGATACCAAAAGAGTACTTAGATGAAATGACATCTACTTTAGTTTCAACTGCCCATTACGAAGCGTATGATGAGCAATTTGGTTATGGCTATCAAATTTGGGGGAACCGAGATGGAGGTTTTACATTCTATGGTATCGGTGGTCAACTTGCTGCATGCTATCCAAAACATGACTTTATATTAGTAACGAATGCGGATTTAGTAGAACGTTCTAAGGATATTAAGTATATTCATCAAGCATTTTATGATGTAATATTTCCTCTTTTAAAATAAAGAAGTAAGAGAATTTTGAGAAAGCTTTATAGTCAAGGGAATTATCAAGGTTGTTTCTTGGTAGTACTCTTGACTTTCTGCTCTTTTAAAATACTTAGTCCTATGTTATAATGGAATGAAAGGATATCAAATTGGGCAGTTCTTAAGTGGCAATTATGTTGTGTTGCATAATTGTTTTTCTTATGTTGTAGGAATAAAAGCATAAATGCTTTGTCTTATAACATAAAAAAGATCAGTTATAGATGTGCTTGGAAAACTCGGTAATTTGTCACTTTCGTGACAGAGTGTCAAGGTCAGGTGAGACTTGGCATCGCACATTCTTTGTTCTGCTCAACTGATAAAGTATAATTTCAATCGGTAATTTTTTATGTAGCGTGACACGTTATGGGAATATTTCAAAATAATTTCATAGCGCGATAAGCTTCTTTTTTTATGGGGGCTTTTAAGTGTGGCATTACACGAAGTGATTTCTTTGAATTTATGCTTCTGCCATGATACAAAGTGAGAAAGGGAAATAATTATGAATCGAAAGTGGAAAATCTTTTTACCATGTTATTTTGCATTCCTCGTAAATGGAATGATGGTACTTGAGGTCGGAACAATCCTGCCTTATCTTATTAATGAAGCAGGTCTTAGTTATAGTATAGCAGGAGGATTATTGTCGGCATTTGCTATTGGTAATTTTTTAGCAAGCTTTGTGAATCCGTTTTTTATAGAAAAGCTGGGACGTAAATTCACGGTAATTTGTTTGTCCAGTTTAATTCCACTCAGCTTATTGGGAATTACATTCTTACCGTCTGTAGTTTTGTTGTATTTATTGTTTGTATTATTAGGAATAGGAAGAGGAACAGTAAGTATATTTAATAACACAGTAGTGAATGAACAGAGCAATGGTTCCAATGCGGCACTTAATTTCTTGCATATGTCCTTTGCAATTGGAGCATTTTTAGCACCATTTTTAACCTCTCTTTATATTAATATTGGTTTAACATGGAGACATATTGTTTATACAATAATCGGATTATTAATTATAGCATTGTTCTTCTTATTTAATGTTGCTAATGACGATAATCAAGCAAATAAGCAGAAAAATAAAAATGAGGAAAACCATTCTTATTTCAAAAGCGTTGATTTCTATGTAATTGGTTTGGTGCTATTCTTTTATTTAGGACTTGAAAACTGTGTGAATGGATGGTTTGTTACATATTTTAAAAGTACAAAGATTATGAGTGATACTTATGCAACGAACTTAGTATCAGTTACTTGGGTAGCGGTTATGATCGGTCGTTTGGTTACTGCTAGCCTATCTAAGAAAATTAATAAAAAGACTTTAATATTGATCAATTGTATTTTTACTGCAGTATTCTTTTTATTACTAGTGGCAACAAAAAATATAACAGTAATTTCGATTTCCATTGCAATGCTAGGATTCTTCTTTGCTGGAATTTATCCAACTTGTATCGCTAATGCAGGAACTATTATCAAAGGCTCCTCTTCGGGAATGTCAATGTTACTTGCAATCGCTGCACTCGGTGGTATTGTGTTTCCAAAAATTATTGGAGTAATTGCAGATTATATCGGTCTTACTGGAGCAATTGGTTTTTTAACTATAAGCACTTCGTGTATGGTAGTTTTTGCTTTGATCAATTATAAAAGAAAAAATATTGTATAAAAAGGTAAGGAGCTATTGAAAAATAGCTCCTTACCCATTGTTTTTATATTAAATTTATAATGTAAGTAGTAGAGATAAAATTTCCCTAACAGTTTGAGTAATAATTTAGATATACTGTATTATAAGTGGCAAATATGGTAACACTTAGATAATACTTTACATTTTAATGCAAAATCTTGGGTTTTTAGTAAAAATAATTATTAGAATTAAAAAAAAGCTGTACAAATTGGGTATTGACAGCTTGACTTGACTATGATAATATGAAATGTGCACTATTGTGGTTTTGTGTGCCCACTCATATCAATTATAACACATAATATTGGAATTGCAAAGAGTTTTTAAAAATATTTATAATATATTGGTGGAAAACACAAGATATACCAAAAACATATAAGTGATACGCTTTATTTAGTTGTATTATGTGTGTTTATTTGACTGTCTATACCACCAAAGTGCTTGCCAAATTTGGTAATGCCTTGTAAGCAGGGCTACGGTATGCGGGAATCGACATATGTCGTGATACGTTTAGCCGATGATATATATAAACCTAAAAAAATTCAAGGGGTGAAAACGTCAATGGATAAAAACAGAATACGTCCAATTAAGCTTGGTAAAGGCGTAAGAATGAGCTATTCGAAGCAAAAAGAAGTACTTGAAATGCCTAATCTCATTGAAGTTCAAAAGGATTCCTATAAGTGGTTCTTAGAGGAAGGTCTTAATGAAGTATTCGATGACATTTCGCCAATCGAGGATTATAGCGATCATCTAAGTTTGGAATTTGTAAGTTTCCAATTATGTGAAGATGATGTTAAGTATTCGATTGAAGAGTGCAAGGAAAGAGACGCTACTTATGCTGCTCCTTTGAAGGTGAAGGTAAGACTTCGCAACAAAGAGAACGATGAAATCAATGAGCATGATATTTTCATGGGTGATTTACCATTAATGACTGAAACTGGTACTTTTGTAATTAATGGTGCTGAGAGAGTAATAGTTAGCCAGTTAGTACGTTCCCCTGGAATCTATTATGCAATCGGCCATGATAAAATTGGAAAGACACTATACTCTAGTACAGTAATTCCTAACAGAGGTGCATGGTTAGAATATGAAACAGATTCTAACGATGTTTTTTATGTACGTGTTGATAGAAACAGAAAAGTTCCTATTACCGTATTAGTTCGTGCACTTGGTATAGGTACAAATGCAGAAATCCAAGAACTTTTTGGAGAAGAACCAAAGATTTTAGCAAGTTTTGCAAAGGATCCATCTGATAATTATCAAGATGGTTTACTTGAATTATATAAAAAATTACGTCCAGGCGAACCACTTTCCGTTGAGAGTGCTGAGTCATTAATTAATAGTATGTTTTTTGATGCAAGAAGATATGATCTTGCAAAATTTGGACGTTTCAAATTTAATAAGAAATTAAATCTTAGAAATCGTGTTGTAGGATTCCCACTAGCTGAAGATGTTATTGACATGAATACTGGTGAAATCGTAGCAACAGCTGGCACACTTATTACAGAAGAGTTAGCATACGATATTCAAAACAGAGCAATTCCAGCAATCATTGTTCAAGCCGAAGAACGCAACGTTAAGGTATTATCTAACTTAATGGTTGATTTAAGTGCATATATTGATTGCGACATAGAGGAATTGGGCGTTACAGAAGATGTATATTTCCCAGCTCTTAAAAATATTCTAGAAGCGTATAGCAGTTTAGAAGATAGAAAAGAAGCTATTAAAAAGTCACTCAATGATTTAATTCCAAAACATATTACGAAAGAAGATATTATTGCTTCTATTAACTATAATATTCACTTGGAATACGGACTTGGTCATGCTGATGATATCGACCATTTAGGTAACAGAAGAATTCGTGCGGTTGGTGAGTTATTACAAAACCAATACAGAATCGGTTTATCTAGAATGGAACGTGTTGTTCGTGAAAGAATGACAACTCAAGATTTAGAAAGCATCAGTCCTCAATCATTAATTAATATAAAACCTGTGACAGCAGCTGTAAAAGAATTCTTTGGTAGTTCACAGTTGTCTCAGTTTATGGATCAGAACAACCCTCTTGGTGAGTTAACACACAAGAGACGTTTATCCGCACTTGGACCTGGTGGTTTATCCAGAGATAGAGCCGGATTCGAGGTTCGTGACGTTCACTATTCTCATTATGGTAGAATGTGTCCAATCGAGACTCCGGAAGGTCCAAACATCGGTTTAATTAACTCCTTGGCTTCTTATGCAAGAATTAATCAGTACGGATTTATTGAAGCACCATATCGTATGCTTGATAAGTCAGACCCATTAAATCCAAGAGTAACCGATGAAGTTGTATATTTAACAGCAGATGAAGAAGATAAATATGTTGTTGCTCAGGCGAATGAGCCACTTGATGAGAATGGATATTTTACTTCGAATAACGTATCTGGTCGTTATAAAGAAGAAACATCTCAATTCGAAAAGAAGAAAATTGATCTTATGGACGTATCCCCTAAGATGGTATTTTCTGTTGCGACAGCAATGATTCCTTTCCTTGAAAATGATGATGCGAACCGTGCGCTTATGGGATCTAACATGCAGCGTCAGGCGGTACCACTATTATTTACAGAAGCACCAGTTGTTGGTACAGGTATGGAATATAAAACAGCAGTAGACTCCGGTGTATGTATTATCGCTAAAAAGTCTGGTGTTGTAGAAAGAGCAACTTCTCGTGACATCACTGTTAAAAATGATGATGGAACAAAGACAGAATATAGATTAGTTAAATTCGCAAGAAGTAACCAAGGTACTAGTATCAACCAAAGACCTATTGTAGTAAAAGGTGAAAGAGTTGAGGCTGGTCAAGTAATAGCAGATGGTCCATCCACTGAAAATGGTGAATTAGCACTTGGTAAGAATCCATTAATCGGATTTATGACTTGGGAAGGTTATAACTACGAAGATGCCGTTCTTCTTAGTGAACGTTTGGTACAAGAAGATGTTTATACATCTGTTCATATCGAAGAGTATGAAGCAGAAGCACGTGATACAAAGCTTGGACCAGAAGAAATCACAAGAGATGTACCAGGCGTTGGTGATGATGCCCTTAAAGATCTTGATGAAAGAGGTATTATCCGTATTGGTGCCGAAGTACGTGCGGGCGATATTTTAGTTGGTAAGGTAACTCCAAAGGGAGAAACAGAACTTACTGCTGAAGAGCGTTTACTTCGTGCTATCTTTGGTGAAAAAGCAAGAGAAGTACGTGATACCTCTCTACGTGTTCCACATGGTGAATACGGTATTATTGTAGATGCTAAGGTATTTACAAGAGAAAATGGAGATGAATTATCTCCAGGTGTTAACCAAACAGTACGTGTGTACATTGCTCAGAAGAGAAAGATTCAAGTTGGTGACAAGATGGCGGGTCGTCATGGTAACAAGGGTGTTGTTTCCAGAGTATTGCCAGCAGAAGATATGCCATTCTTACCAAATGGTAGACCTCTTGATATCGTATTAAACCCATTAGGCGTTCCTTCTCGTATGAACATTGGTCAGGTACTTGAAATTCACTTAAGTCTAGCAGCGAAAGTGCTTGGATTTAATGTAGCTACACCAGTATTTGATGGTGCAAACGAGTTTGATATCATGGATACTTTGGAATTAGCTAATGATTATGTAAATACTCCACTTGATGAGTTCCAAGAAAAATATAATGATATTTTAGATCCTGGCGTTATGGATTACTTAATGAAAAATCAGGATTATAGAAGACAATGGGAAGGTGTTCCAATTAATCGCGATGGTAAAGTAAGACTTCGTGATGGTAGAACAGGTGAGTATTTTGATGGTGCCGTAACAGTTGGTTTCATGCACTACCTAAAACTTCACCACTTAGTAGACGATAAGATTCATGCACGTTCTACTGGTCCTTATTCCTTAGTAACACAACAGCCACTTGGTGGTAAGGCACAATTCGGTGGACAGAGATTTGGTGAGATGGAGGTTTGGGCACTTGAAGCATATGGTGCTGCTCATATCTTACAAGAAATTTTAACTGTTAAATCCGATGATGTTACTGGACGTGTTAAAACTTATGAAGCTATTATTAAAGGCGAAAATATTGCAGAACCTGGTATTCCTGAATCCTTCAAGGTACTTTTAAAAGAACTTCAATCCTTAGCTCTTGATGTAACTGTTCTTGATGAAGACGGTAGAGAAATTAAGATGTCAGAAAATATTGACTATGGCGATGGAGAGTTAACTCCACTGATTGAAGGCGAAGAAAACTTTAGATATGACGAAGGTTATGAAGAAGCTGGTTATAGTGAAGTAAATCCTGAGGAAGAATCCGGTATATTCGATGTTTTCGAAGAAGAGGAAGAAGTAGCAGACAGCGGATTGGAATTCAATGAATTGGAAGATTTCGAAGATTAACACTGAAGGGAGAGCCAGACAATGCCAACAGAAATGATGAATGATAGTGTCAAAGAAATAACTTATGATGCAATTAAAATCGGTTTGGCTTCACCGGAAAAGATCAGAGAGTGGTCTAGAGGTGAGGTAAGAAAACCCGAAACTATTAACTATAGAACATTAAAACCGGAAAAAGATGGCTTATTCTGTGAAAAAATCTTTGGACCAAACAAAGACTGGGAATGCCATTGTGGTAAGTATAAGAAAATCCGTTACAAAGGCGTAGTCTGTGATCGTTGTGGCGTTGAAGTTACAAAAGCTAGTGTGCGTCGTGAAAGAATGGGTCACATTGAACTTGCTGCACCAGTCTCTCATATATGGTACTTTAAGGGTATCCCTAGTAGAATGGGTCTAATATTAGACCTTTCTCCTAGAACCTTGGAAAAGGTATTGTATTTTGCGTCTTATATCGTACTTGATAAGGGAGATTCTGATCTTCAATACAAACAAGTTCTTAACGAAAAAGAATATAGAGAAGCTTATGATAAATACGGCTCTAAATTCAGAGTTGGTATGGGTGCAGAAGCAATCATGGAACTTTTACAAGCAATTGACCTTGAAAAAGAATCCAAAGACTTAAAAAGAGGCTTAAAAGAATCCACTGGTCAAAAGAGAGCAAGAATCATCAAGAGACTTGAAGTAGTGGAAGCATTCCGCGAATCTAATAATAAACCAGAATGGATGATTATGACGGTTATTCCAGTTATACCACCAGATTTACGTCCGATGGTACAACTTGATGGTGGACGTTTTGCAACGTCTGATATGAATGATTTATATCGTAGAATTATCAACCGTAACAATCGTTTAAAACGTTTGTTAGAGCTTGGTGCTCCTGATATTATCGTTCGTAATGAAAAGAGAATGTTACAAGAAGCAGTAGATGCTTTAATTGATAACGGTAGAAGAGGTAGACCAGTTACTGGTCCTGGTAACAGACCACTTAAATCCTTATCTGATATGTTAAAAGGTAAGCAAGGTCGTTTCCGTCAGAACTTACTTGGTAAACGTGTTGACTATTCCGGACGTTCTGTTATCGTAGTTGGACCAGAACTTAAGATTTATCAATGTGGTCTTCCAAAAGAGATGGCAATTGAGCTATTTAAACCATTTGTTATGAAAGAATTAGTAGCAAAGGGAACTGCTCATAACATCAAATCTGCTAAGAAAATGGTAGAAAGACTACAACCAGAAGTATGGGATATCTTAGAAGAAGTTATTCGTGAGCATCCAGTTATGTTAAACCGTGCCCCTACGCTTCATAGACTTGGTATCCAGGCATTCGAACCTGTACTTGTTGAAGGTAAGGCGATTAAGCTACATCCACTTGTGTGTACAGCGTTTAACGCGGACTTCGATGGTGACCAGATGGCGGTGCATTTACCACTTTCTGTAGAAGCACAAGCAGAGTGTAGATTCCTCTTATTATCTCCAAACAACTTATTAAAACCATCCGACGGTGGTCCGGTTGCGGTTCCATCTCAGGATATGGTACTTGGTATTTATTACTTAACATTAATGAAACCAGGTGACCTAGGTGAAGGTAAGTGCTTTAAGAGCGTAAATGAGGCAATTTTAGCATATGAAAATAATGCTATTTCACTTCATTCAAAGATCAAAGTTTTAAGAAAAGGTATTAATGCAGAAGGCGTAGAAGAGCATAAATTTGTTGAATCAACTGTGGGACGTTTTATTTTTAACGAAATCATTAGTCAAGATTTAGGTTTTGTAGATCGTACAAATCCAGATAACTTCTTAACTCTTGAAGTTGACTTCCATGTTGGTAAGAAACAGTTAAAGAAGATTCTTGAAAAATGTATTAATACACATGGTGCAACTAAAACAGCAGAAACATTGGATGCGATTAAGTCATTGGGTTACAAATACTCTACAAGAGCGGCAATGACAGTATCCATTTCAGATATGACTGTACCAGATGAAAAGAAAACAATTATTGCAGCTGCTGAAAAGCAAGTTGATATTATATCAAGAAATCACCGTCGTGGTTTGATGACAGAAGAAGAACGTTATAAAGCAGTTATTGAGACTTGGAAAGAGGCCGATGATGAAATTACAGAAGCACTTTTAGCTGGTCTTGATAAATACAATAATATCTTTATGATGGCTGACTCTGGTGCCCGTGGTTCTGAAAAGCAGATTAAGCAGTTAGCTGGTATGCGTGGACTTATGGCAGATACATCAGGTAAGACAATCGAACTTCCTATCAAAGCGAACTTCCGTGAAGGTCTTGACGTACTTGAGTACTTCATCTCCGCACATGGTGCTAGAAAGGGGCTTTCTGATACAGCGTTACGTACAGCCGATTCCGGTTACTTAACTCGTCGTTTGGTTGACGTATCTCAGGATTTAATTATCCGTGAAGTTGATTGCGGTGAAAGTAATGGCGAGATTCCAGGTATGTGGATCAAAGCATTTGCAGATGGTAATGAAATAATTGAAAGTTTAGAAGAAAGAATTACAGGTAGATATTCTTGTGAAACTATCTTAGATGACAATGGTGAAGTAATTGTAAAGAAGAATCATATGATTACGCCAAAACGTGCAGCTCGAATCGTAGCAACGAAAGCTATTGAAGAGGCAGGCTTAGAGGCTAAACTTAAGATTCGTACTGTTCTTTCTTGTAAATCACACATTGGTGTTTGTGCGAAATGTTATGGTGCAAACATGGCTACTGGCGAAGCAGTTCAAGTTGGTGAAGCAGTTGGTATTATTGCAGCTCAATCCATCGGTGAGCCAGGTACACAGCTTACAATGCGTACATTCCATACTGGTGGTGTTGCGGGTGATGATATTACTCAGGGTCTTCCTCGTGTCGAAGAACTTTTCGAGGCTAGAAAGCCAAAGGGACTTGCAATTATCGCTGAATTTGGTGGCGTAGTAACAATTAAAGATACAAAGAGAAAGCGTGAAGTTGTTGTAACAAATGGCGAAACTGCTGAATCCAAAGCATATTTAATTCCTTATGGTTCAAGAATTAAAGTTGTTGATAATCAAATCATTGAAGCCGGTGATGAATTAACTGAAGGTTCTGTAAATCCACATGATATCTTAAAAATCAAAGGTGTTCGTGCGGTTCAAGATTACATGATCCAAGAAGTTCAAAGAGTTTATCGTCTACAGGGTGTAGAAATTAATGATAAGCATATCGAAGTAATCGTTCGTCAGATGCTTAAAAAAGTTCGTATCGAGAACAATGGTGATGCTGAGTTCTTACCTGGTACAATGGTTGATATCTTAGAGTATAATGATGTAAATGAAAAGTTAATTGAAGAAGGAAAAGAACCAGCGGATGGTAAACAAGTAATGCTTGGTATTACAAAAGCATCTCTTGCAACAAATTCTTTCTTATCTGCAGCATCCTTCCAAGAGACAACGAAAGTTCTTACTGAAGCTGCAATTAAGGGTAAAGTAGATAACTTGATCGGTCTTAAAGAAAACGTTATTATTGGTAAGTTAATTCCAGCAGGTACAGGTATGAAGAGATATCGTAATGTTAAGTTGGATACCGATATGGATGAAGAATTAATGTTTTCAGAAGATTTTGAAGGCGGAAGTTATGAAGGCAACTTTGATAACATGAAAGCCGACAATGATTTAAACACAGGATACTTTAAAGATAGTTATGAAAAAGAGGAAGTAAGTTCTTTCTCTGAAGATGACTTTTTTAGTGAATCATTAGACGATGAGGATAATGAATAAATAATAAAATTAAGATTTGATCTTAATTAAAATAAAAGCTTATGCGAAAGTTTTAACTTTTGCATAAGCTTTTTTTGAAATACACACATTGCTAATGTAAAGTGTTAAAGTGAAGTATTCTATTATTTAAAGAGCCAAACTGCCAACTAACGGAGATAATTATATTGCTAAGCAAGCCGCACGGCTGCAGAGAATGTTCTTTTGCACATTCATTGTCCGTGTCTAGAGATATGTATTAATTATCGATAAGTAACATTATCCTAAGGCTAGTATGGTTGGTGAAGGAATACTTTGCATTCTACATCTTAAGTTACTTGTCTGAAGCGTTATGAAGGTAAATTGTAGTGATATTTTGAATTGTTAGATACAATAAGTATGTTAAAAAATAAACAAATTGCGCAACTTATTGCAATTTAATTGATATAAAGTGTACAAAATGCACAAAACAAAAGCGGAATTATAGTAATGTTATGTGAATTGACAGAAATAGGATGGAGTGATAAGCTTAATTTATGAACAACCGATTGCGCAATGATAAGGGGAGTACGTATGGATGAATTCATTGGAAAGAATACGCAAAAGAAATTGACGATCAATGACATAGCAAAAGAGCTAGGTTTATCAAAAACAACTATATCAAGAGCAATATCGGGAAAAGGACGAATTAGTGAAAGTACAAGGCAACGAGTGAATGATTATATTAAAGAATACAAATATCGCCCGAACGTAATTGCCAAGAGTCTGGCGAAATCTAAGACCTATAATATTGGAGTTGTCTTACCTTCAGAATCTAATTTAACGGAGATACCTTTTTTCCAGGGGTGCTTAATTGGAGTATGTGAAATAAGTTCTGAGCTCGACTATGATGTTGTGGTTACCTTAATAAAGGAGGATGATATTTCATTATTAGAGAAGATGATTGAGAATCATAAAGTGGATGGGGTAGTCTTAACAAGAGCACTAGAGAATGATTTATCAGTCAAGTTTTTAAAAGAAAGAGAAATTCCTTTTGTGTTAATAGGATCCAATACAAATGATGAAGTGATTCAAGTTGATAGCAACCACATAGCAGGGTGTACTGAGTTAACATCCGTGTTACTTATGTCTGGCTATAGTAGATTAGCTTTTCTGTGTGGAAATATGAATCATATTGTTAATAAAAACCGCTATCAAGGTTTTTTAAGGGGATATGAAAAGAACCGTTTTATTGTTGATAAGAGTATTGTATTTTTGGATCTTAAATCACGTGTTTTAGTAGATAGAGCAGTAGATGCTATTATGCAAAAAAGAGTGGATTGCATTGTTTGCTCAGATGACTTGATTTGTAGTAGAGTGCTTTCTAGACTAGATCAGATGAACTATAAAGTGCCAAAGGATATTCGAATTGCATCTTTTTATAACAGCCCTTTATTAGAAAATCATATTCCTTCGGTTACAAGTCTAAGAATTGATGTAAAGGAACTTGGAATTACTGCAGGGAAACGATTGATCGAGTTAATCGAGAGTGGTGAGACATTAAGTAAGACATTAGTGAATTATGAAATACTACTTAAGAAATCAACCAGTTGAATGAATGTTAAAATCATGAATGAGGAGGAAGATTTTTATGAGAAGAAAATTTATTGCTAAGGTAATGCTACTCACACTTGCCATGACAACACTTATGGGGTGTGGGAAAAAGGTTACAAATGATGGATCAGAGCAAACAAATGGGGTAGGAACTATTACAAAGGAGAATATTACCCTAAAAGTATGGGAATCAGAGGGTGGGCCAGATGAATTTATTAAACAGGCGGGAGAAGCATTCACTGCAAAATATCCGAATATAAAAATTGAGTTTGTGAATGTTGAGTTGGGAGATACCACAACACAAATTGCACTGGATGGACCAGCTGGCGTTGGACCAGATATATTTGTTGCACCTCATGATAAATTAGGTGAACTAGTAAACGGTGGTCATGTACTTCCTTCTGTAAATGCACAGGAGCTTACGAATCGTGTGCTAGGATCTTGCTCTACAGCGCTTACATACAATGACACTATGTATGGTTATCCAGTATCAGCAGAAACCTATGCCTTATTTTATAATAAGAATTTGATTTCAGAAGATCAAGTACCAACAACTTGGGAAGAGGTTAAATCATTTAGTAAGGATTTTAATTTTAAGAATTCTGGGAAACAAGGGTTTATAATGGATGTTGGTAACGCATATTACTCCATTATATTTACGACTAGTGAAGAAAATCGTTTGTTTGGACCATCCGGAACAGATACAAGTAATACGAATATTAATTCAGAGGCTTCTGTAAAAGGAATGGAATTTTTTCAGGGATTAAGAGATATTCTTAATGTACCTGCGGCTGATTTAGAAACCTCCATTTGTGATGGTATATTTTCGAGTGGAAACGCTGCACTATACATAACGGGCTTATGGAATGTAAGTAACTTTGAAAGTGCTGGCTTAGACTTTGGTGTTTCGAAGTTACCTAGCTTACCAGGAAATGATACTCCAGTTGCATCATTTTCAGGAACTAGAGCGATGTTTGTATCTGCATATTCAGATTATCCAAACGAAGCTGCATTGTTTGGAGAGTTTTTAACTTCCGATGAAATGCAACAACTTCGTTTTGAGCTTACAGGGTCTCTTCCATCTGTAAACATTACGATTGATAGTCCATATATCGAAGGATTTTTAAAACAACTTGATTATGCATTCCCAATGCCTTCAATTCCACAGATGGCAGCTTTTTGGGAGGCTATGAACTCAGCTAGCGCAAATATTTGGAATGGTGCAGAGATACAAAAAGAATTAGATGCTTGTAATCAGGTGATTTTAGCACAATAAGAAACATTAGGGGTATCAAACAATTGGTGCCCCTTTTTAACATTATTCAACTATAAAAAGGAAGAGAAGAAGGATAGGTGATTGGTATGATAAACTCACTGAAAACAGATGGTTCCTCAAAGAAGAAGGTATTAATTACTTCATTTTTATTTATGGGTTGTAGTCATATACTGTATTTAAAACAATATGTGAAAGGTCTGTTATTTGCATTCGTAGAAATTGTATTTCTATGTTTCTTGCCTACGATAATTTCGAAAATTACGAATATGGTTACCTTAGGATATCCTCAACCAAATTTACCAATCAAACAAAGGGATAACTCAATCTTTATGTTAATTGATGGTGTTATTGTTTTAGCAATTATATTCATATTCGTTATCATATATATACTCTCTGTAAAGGACAGCTTATCTGAATACATAGAATATTGTAGGAATAAACAGTTTAGAAAGAACAAAGAGGGGCTTAAAAGTGTAACAGGCAAAGCTTTTCCTATTTTAGGTTTAGCACCTAGCGTAGTTTTGGTTATATTCTTTGTTGTCGTTCCCCTTATTTTCTCAGCGTGTGTAGCATTTACGAATTATTCCTCACCAAATAATATACCACCAAACAATACAGTTGACTGGGTAGGGTTTAATAATTTTAGATCGATGTTTGGGGGAAATGCAACTTGGACGATAGCTCTTGGAAGGGTTGCATTATGGACAATAGCTTGGGGGTTTTTGGCAACAGCAACATGCTACTTTGGCGGTATGTTAATGGCTGTAATACTACATGAAAGTAAACTTAAAATTAAGCCGTTTTTCCGAGCTATATTCGTTTTACCTTATGCGGTACCATCTGTTGTTAGTATGCTTGTGTGGAAGAATTTATTAAATGGCTCCTTTGGTACGGTGAATCGTACTTTGCAACACTTTGGGATTATAAGTGTACCGATACCTTGGTTAAGCGATGCATGGATGGCAAAATTTACAAGTGTCATGGTGAACCTATGGGCTGGATTTCCTTACTTTATGTTACTTGTTATGGGGACAATGACTGCTATATCCACCGATGTTTTTGAAGCGGCTCGTATTGATGGTGCTAGCAAGTTACAAATGTTTCGTAGAATTACGTTGCCATTAGTTATGTATCAAACAATGCCACTCATAATTATGTCATTTACTCATAACATTAATAACTTTGGAGCTATCTTCTTCTTAACCGGTGGAGGACCAAAAGTTGCAGATTCTACTATAACCAGTGCTGGTGGCACAGATATCTTAGTAACATGGATTTATAACTTAACTGTTAATTTATTAAAATATAATTATGCATCCGTATTGGCTATTATGATATTTGTTGTTCTTGCTCCGATTGCAGTGTTTAATTTCAGAAGAACGAAATCATATAAGGAAGGTGAGGTATAATGAGTCATAAAACAGTGAAAAAAATAAATACAGCAGTTGTTTTTTTTATCCTTACAATTATTTCATTGGTAGTACTTTATCCACTTGTATACGTTGTAAGTGCAGCGGTTTCCCCAGGGATGTCCATTGCATCCATCAATATAGTACCTTTTGCAGATGGAGTTACCTTTGAGCACTTTCGATATTTGTTCCAAGATACCTTGTATGGCATATGGTTTCGCAACACTTTTATAATTGCAATAAGTACATCTTTATTAACTGTTTTCACAGCATCATTGGGCGCTTATGTTTTTTCTAGATTTCGATTTCCTTTAAAGAAAAGTATGATGTTAGCAATGCTTGTTCTTCAGATATTTCCATCGTTTGTAGGGATGGTCGCAATCTATGTAATATTACTGCGCATTGGAGGCCATGATACATTATGGGGGCTTGTGCTAGTCTATCTCGCAGGTAATGTTCCTTATAATACTTGGATGGTAAAAAGTTATATGGATACGATTCCACGTAGCCTTGATGAAGCTGCTAGAATTGATGGAGCGAGCCATTTTAGGATTTTCCGTGAGATTGTTTTGCCGATTGCAACTCCGATTATAACGTTTTTAGGAATTACAAGTTTTACAGCACCTTGGATGGATTTTATTTTCCCTAAAATGGTATTGCGTTCAGCAGATAAACAAACGTTAGCACTTGGTTTATTTAGTTTTGTAACTGATAAAAAGAATGAGTTCACAGTATTTGCCGCAGGAGCAGTTGTAATTGCAGTACCATTTATAATATTCTTTGTAATTACTCAGAAAATGATGGTTACGAGTCTTGGAGGCAGTGCAGTAAAAGAGTAAGGCATCAAGTTACTTTTATGTATGGAGGTTAGTGTGAAAAATAGAAATCAATTTTCACACGCAAGTTTGTGCTTGCGCACCACAAACTTGTTATGCGCAAAAGACGTGCGCAAGAATGGGGAAAAAATGAAGACAATAAAGTATGGTGTTACACCAAAGTACCTGACAATAAATGATAAACCTTGGTTCCCAATTATGGGGGAAATTCATTATTCTAGATTTGACCATAGGTATTGGAAAGAGTCGTTATACAAGATGAAAAGTGGTGGAGTAGATGTGGTATCTTCCTACGTATTGTGGATACATCATGAGGAAATCGAAGGAGAGTATGACTTTACTGGAAATAAAAATCTTCGAGAATTTGTTGAGGCTGTGAAGCAATGTGGCTTATCTATGATGCTACGTATTGGGCCTTGGTGCCATGCAGAATGTAGAAATGGTGGATTTCCAGATTGGATTCTTAAGAAAGAATTTGAAGTTCGAAGCAATGATAAGGAGTACTTTAATGCAGTAGAAGTTTTTTATAAGAAGATATTTGAACAAGTGGAAGGATATCTGTTAAAGGATGATGGTCCAATTATAGGTGTTCAAATAGAAAATGAATATGGTCATTGCGGAGGACTCGTAGGTGAAGAAGGGGAAGAACATATGAGAACCCTTGCTAAGATCGCAAAGGATGTTGGTTTTGATGTGCCATATTATACAGCAACAGGATGGGGAGGAGCTGTAACAGGTGGTCTTCTACCAGTAATGGGAGGATATTGCGAGGCTCCATGGGATCAACGATTGACAAAAATAGAGCCAAGTGGGAACTATATATTTACTCATGAAAGAAACGATCACAATATTGGCTCGGATTATGGATTTGGAACTGGGATTACCTTTGATATAGATAAGTTTCCATTTTTAACAGCAGAACTTGGCGGGGGATTGCAGGTTACAAAACATCGCAGACCAATAGCGTATAGTAAGGATATTGGAGCGATGTCTATGGTCAAACTAGGCAGTGGTGTGAACCTCCTTGGGTATTATATGTACCATGGTGGAACAAACCCTATTGGTAAGCTTACGACATTGCAAGAAACAAGAGAAAGTGGATACCCAAATGATTTGCCTATCTTGAATTATGATTTTAATGCACCATTACGTGAGTATGGTCAAATATCGGAAACATATAAGGAAATTAAACTTTTGACTATGTTTATCAAGGATTTCGGAAAAGAGTTGTGTGATATGCCAGCCGTGATACCCAATGACAATCCATTGAATCAGACAGATTTTATACACTTAAGAACTTCATACCGCCACAATGGAAAGAAAGGATACATATTTGTTAATAACTATCAGAAAAATTATGAAATGGCGGAACATAAAAATACGGTATTGCGTGTTCCGTTGGAGGATGAGGTTATTACATATCCAGAAACCACTGTAAAAGATAAAGATTTTTTCTTTTATCCATTTAACATGGATTTGGGCGAGGCTACACTCAAAACTGCACTTGCTACACCATTATGTAAATTAAACAATGACTATTTAAGTTATGTGTTTTACGCCAATGGTGATCCATCGTATCATATAGACGGGAAACTTGATAATACCCAGATTATAACCATTACAAGAGAAGAGGCAAAAAATGCATACAAAGTATGGTTAGAGCAAGAATATTTAATAATCAGTGATTCTGCCATTGTAGCAATGGAGGATGGGATTCATATGATTGGTAATGAGTCTCCTAAGATGTTGGTTTACCCAGAGTTAAGTGTTATACCAGAAGGTTATATTGTTACTGGTAAGAAGAATCAATTTACAATCTATGAGAAGAAGATTCACGAAGATGAAAGCGTAATAATAACCAGACTTCTGGAGGAAACAACTGATAAAACAGTGTATCATATAGAAGTAAAGATTCCTGATGATCAAAGCGAACGGTTTATGTATATTGATTACATCGGTGATACTGCTCAGTTATACCATGAAAATGATTTAGTGGCAGACCATTTCTATACAGGACAGACTTGGGAATTGTCCTTAAAACACCTAGATTTTTGTAAGGAATATCGATTAGAGATAGTTCCACTAAAAAAGGAAACTAAGGTATTCTTAGAACAGTGGCCGGAATTATCAGAAGATGGAGAAGCTAGAGTTATTGATGCAAGAATTAAGAAGGAATATCACGAAGTGTTAAAGTTTCAGTCATAAGATTCTATAAAAAATGATAGAGGGGTTACCAAGCATGTGGTTTCATATGTTTGGTAGCCCTATTAAATTACTACGGAAAATTTCAGAGTAAGTAGCCATAACGAAGGGAAGTATGACTGATTGGGGAATTTTGTTTTCTTATAATGATTTTTTCTTAGATTAATGTTATGATGTAATTATAGGAGTGCAGTGCTATGTGAAGGTAAAACTATAAAAGATTGGAGATCAATATGAATAATAATAAGAGCGCAATGCTAAATGATAGAATTCCATTGGAGGCTATTCCAAACGCAAGAGATTTGGGTGGATATAAAACAGTAGATGGAAGATGTATTAAGGATAAAAAGCTAATACGGAGTGGGACACTGGGAGCATTGACGAAGAAAGACATTGATTTATTAGTAAACCAATATGATTTGAAAGTGATCATTGACTTAAGAACAAAAGCAGAACGAAGTGAAAATCCGGATCCTATCATTGATGGTGTAAATAGTTATCATATTCCTATTTTAAAGGAAGAGGCATTTGGTATTACAAGAGAGGGTGAAACAAACGCGGCGTCAAAAGAAACATTTGATTACAGTGAAATGCTCCTAAATCACATTGAGAAGATGGGAGAGGATGAAAATAATTTAGGGAACTTATACGCAGAGTTCGTAGAAAGTGAGTATTCCTTAAGTCAGTATAAGAAGTTTTTTGATTTTATTATTCAGCATGAAGAAGGTGCTGTGTTATGGCATTGTACTGCTGGTAAAGATCGTGTTGGAACAACCTGTGCATTATTGCTTCGAATATTAGGAGTTGACATGGAAACAATAATGGGAGATTTTTTATTAACGAATGAGTTTTTAAAAGAGCAAACGAATCATATTGTGAAACAAGTAAAAGAAAAAACATCAGAGGAGCGAATCATAAACCTTGTAGCAAAGTTAAATAGTGTTGAAGCGTGTTATCTTGAGGATTTTTTCAATACAATTGATAAAGATTATGGCTCTTTCGATGCCTTCGTTACTTTGAAGCTTGGTATAACAGATGAGAAAGTTGAAGTTCTAAAAGAGAAATATTTAGTATAATAAAATAAGAGTAATCACTAATTTAGCTTATATTTGGCAAAGTTTTCTCTAGTATTTTGTGGGTATATCTGCTATTATAAAGACGAAGCAGGAAAGCATAATTATATGATAAAAGGAGAGCCGAAATGGATTTTTTGAGATATTTGGAAGGAGTTCGTACGGATACCTTGACATATATTTTTCAGTGTTTCACTTGGTTTGGTGAGGAGCTATTTATCTTAGCGATATTATGCAGCCTTTATTGGTGCTTTAATAAAAGATTGGCATATCGTATTTGCTTTTCTTATTTCATATCAGGCTTAGCAATACAAGTGTTAAAGATTACTTTTAAAGTGCCAAGACCTTGGATTTTGGATAACAATTTTAAACCTGTTCCATCGGCAATCGATACAGCGACTGGGTATTCGTTTCCGAGTGGGCATACACAATCAGCAACTGCTTTATTTGGTACATTATTTATAAATACAAAAAATCGAGTAAAACAGTTCATTTATATGTTTGTTATTGTTGGCGTTGCTTTTTCAAGAATGTACTTAGGGGTACATACACCAAAAGACGTTATAGTATCGTTTTTGATATCTAGTATTTTAATTTGTATTATGCATTTTATACTGGATGACAAGGTATTACAGGCAAATCGCTTTGTCGTATCAATTGCTATGACCATCATATCTTGCGCAGTTCTTGTATTTGCCCTATTTCAGTTAAAGCAAGGTACTATAGAGGTTAAGTATGCCAAAGATTGTTGCAAAGCAGCAGCTGCAGGAATTGGATTTTCCATCGGGTGGTATATTGAGAATCGTTATATTTGTTTTGAGGAGAAGAATCCAAGCAAAAGCGTTCAGATAATGAAAATCATACTAGGTGTTTTAGGAGCAATCTTAATAAAAGTTGGTTTAAAATATATAATTGGTAGTAGTATCACCGCGGATATATTTCGATATATAGTTTTGGTTCTTTGGGTATGTGCGATTTATCCTGCTGTTATTAAAAAATATTTTACAGCTAGTTAATGATATAGATGCTTTCGAATGATATCGTAAGCATGGTAAAATAAAGGAGTGATTTTATGAGTTTACAAGCCTACATGGAAGGTTATGACAGATCGTTTGATGAGGATGAATTTGATGAAAGACTTTGGGAGTATATGCAAAGTGATGAATTCGAGTTTGGTGAAGAGTTTGAATTTTATTTAAGAGATTATGGGATTAATGATGCTCATGCATTTCTAAAGATTATACGTTTAAAGAAACAGTTAAAGGAAAATAGAGGTTAGTTATAGATATTTATATTTTCTTTTTAAATGTTTTAAGGTATAATTACAAAAGGTATTAAGTTTTGAATTTTAAGCAATTAAAATAGTCAAAAATTTAACAAATAAAGGAGGAAGATGTATGTTAGTTTCAGCAAAAGAAATGCTTACAAAAGCAAAGGCTGGTAAGTATGCAGTAGGTCAATTTAACATCAATAACTTAGAGTGGACGAAAGCAGTATTACAAACAGCGCAAGAATTAAATTCACCTGTAATCTTAGGTGTATCCGAGGGTGCTGGAAAATATATGAGTGGATATAAGACAGTTGCATCTATGGTAAAAGCGATGATTGAGGATCTTAATATTACTGTACCAGTTGCACTTCATTTAGATCATGGTAGTTATGAAGGCTGTATGAAGTGTATTGAAGCAGGTTTTTCTTCCATTATGTTTGATGGTTCTCATTATCCAATCGAGGAAAATGTTGCAAAAACAACAGAACTTGTTAAAATTTGTGAGGAAAAAGGTTTATCACTTGAAGCTGAAGTAGGTTCCATCGGTGGAGAAGAAGATGGTGTTGTTGGAGCTGGTGAGTGTGCAGATCCTGCTGAATGTAAACTAATTGCAGATCTTGGCGTAACAATGCTTGCAGCTGGTATTGGTAACATTCATGGTAAATACCCAGAAAATTGGGCAGGCCTAAGCTTTGAAACTTTAGATGCTATACAACAATTAACAGGAGATATGCCATTAGTATTACACGGTGGTACAGGTATTCCTGAAGAGATGATTAAAAAAGCAATCTCATTGGGTGTTGCTAAAATCAATGTAAATACAGAGTGCCAATTATCATTTGCAGCAGCAACTCGTTCTTATGTTGAAGCAGGAAAGGATTTACAAGGAAAAGGGTTTGATCCTCGTAAGTTATTAGCTCCTGGAGTAGAAGCAATTAAGGCTACTGTAAAAGAAAAAATGGAATTATTCGGTTCTGTAGGTAAAGCTTAAGACTTTACAATAAGATTTAATATATTAAAGGGAGATTTTGATATTTTATCAAAATCTCCTTTTTAAATATAAAAAAATTTAAAAATAGTTTTCCACTCTTTAACTTGATATAAAAAGATGAAAGATACAGTCTTATATACCTATTTCGTAATAGAAGAGATAAAAGTAGATTCACATCTTCTGTATTTTAAGAGATCCATAGATGAATACAAATATAGGATGAGATACTGGTTTGTTACGTTTAATGTAGATTTAATTTTCATTTATGCCGATTGTTAACCAATGAATAAAATATAGTTGACAATCAATGCATTTATGTTATAATGTAAAAAAATGTGAAAGAGAAAGGGAAACCCATGAAAAGACAAAACGTATTAAAAATAACAATGGTAGCTTTAATGTCATCAATTATTTGCATCCTTGCACCGCTTTCGATACCAATTCCTTTTAGTATTGTACCAATATCTTGTGCAACATTTGCAATATATTTAACTGCTGCAGTCTTAGGGGCGAAGCTGGGAACGATTAGTGTGGCTATTTATATCTTACTTGGTTTTGTTGGCCAACCAGTCTTTGCAGGATGGTCTGCTGGCGCAGGTATTGTTATAGGACCAACTGGAGGATACATATTTGGATATTTATTGATAGCATTTTTTGCAGGTATATGTATGAATAAAAAGAATGCATCAACCCTTCGCATGGCCTTTGGAATGGTACTAGGGACAATTGGGTGTTATACAATAGGAACGCTATGGTTAGGAATGCAACTACACTTAAATGTTAAGGAAGCCTTAATGGCGGGGGTCATTCCTTATATTCTAGGAGATGTTATAAAGATAATATTAGCTTTGCTAATTATTAAGCCTTTACGTGCTCAAAGTTATAATAGAATCATGGAAATGTAATTAAAAGGGTGAAATTTGGTTGAAATTTACAATATCTATGTTATAATATATTCAATATTGTAAATTTTAATCGAATTTCATCTTATTAAGTAGAAGAATGTATAAGCAAAGAGCTACCCTAGTAAGATGAAATACTAAGTTATGAATCAAGAGAAATTTTTTCGATATATGTACATAAGATGTCAACTAGCAAGAAAATAAGAATCACTTATAGGAGAGTAGGGATTTCTTTGTATACAAAGAGGAGTAGTAATGGGATCTTAATAAAGAATAAGCTCGTTCAAATTAATGTGAAACGAGTTTTTTTGGCATCTTTAATACTATCAATGATGCTGCTCTTAAGTCTTATAGTTTCAATTTATGCCCCATATGAAGGTGCAGGGGAGTCATTATACTATGGCTTAGTTATTGGCTATGGAATTATTAACATAAGTTTTGTCTTATTTTTAGTTCAACGTCTTTCTACTAGTAACTATTATTTTAGTTCTTACATTATTCATGGGTATTGGGTACTGTTTCTTTGTTTTTCTTTAGGAATATCAATTTTAAATATCAACAATTATAAATCAATTGTTTCATTTTGTATTATGTTATTGACATTAAGTATGGTTCCGCTTTTTGCAAATGCCGAGGCAATGGTGTATTTCGTAATACAGATTGTATCAATTTATGTTGTTAAAATGACAACATGGATTGAAATAAGGCAAGTTTTAAGTTTATTTTTATTTGCATGTATTCTTTTTGGCTATTCAAGGTATATGTTTGGTCAATTCGTCTTGATGGAACGCATGAAGGGGAAGATGCAGAGCATTAAAAAGAGTGCAGAAGAAGATCCTCTAACGCGGTTATTGAATCGAAGAGGTTTTGAGAAAAAGTTAGAACTGATTCTACCAAACTGTATACAAAATAGAAGCCGGATTAGTTTACTCATTATAGATATCGATAATTTTAAGAAGTATAATGATGCGTACGGTCATCCAGCTGGGGATAGGTGCATCCACTGGGTTGCTAATATGATACGTAAAACTGCAAAGAGACAAAATGATATCGCAGCTCGATTTGGTGGAGAGGAATTTGTGGTATTTAGATATGGTACAAAAGAAATTGATGTATTATCCCTTGCAGATAAAATTCGCAATAATATTGAGGAATTACAGATAAAGAATATATCTACGGGTTCCTGCGTAACAGTAAGTGTTGGTGTGGCATCATTAATTCCAAGAGATCTTAATTGCATTAATGATTTATACAGCGAAGCGGATAAATCTTTGTATCAAGCAAAAAAAAGGGGCAGAAACTTAGTGGTATATGGAGAAAAGGTGTTTGGGAAACGAGCGATGAAAGCGGAGTAAGGGATATAGTGAATAAAGAAAACAGGGCTTTTGCATAATAGGAAATAACTATTAGCAAAAGCCCTGTTATTATACTAATTTTTGTCCACAGTTCGGACAGAAATTAGAGCTGCCCGTTTTCTGACCACAATTCGGACAGAAATTCGGTTTCGTGGAATCAGAAGTAGCATTTGGATGACTTGGTTGATTATTTATATTGTTTGCTGGATTCGAATTGTTTGGATTCATGTTTTGCAGCATTTGATTTGCCATGTTCATGCCCATCATCATTCCAGCCATGTCAGATGCCGTTCCACCACCCTTAACTTTCCCGGATGATATTCCTTCTGTCATACTCATTTGTTGATATCTTGAAAGGTCGCCAACCATGCTGTGACTAGCATTTTTATTAATCATATCTTGAATTTCTTGAGGGTAGGTAACACTCATAATTGTAAAATTGGTGATTGCCATACCTGAGTCGAACAACTCCATGTCTAAATCTGTTTTAATACCTTTTGCAATGTCATAAGAATTTGCCTGAAGGTTAAACATGTCCTTGCCTTCTTTTACAATCCATTTCATTAACAATTGATCTAGTACAGACGTAATGCGGAGTCGCACGTCTTCAACAAAGTAGTTAGTTTTAATACCTGCAATTTTATCGATCAACTTTATATAGTCATTCACTTTAAAATTAAGTGTTCCATGAGCGCGAATAGGTAATCCACCAGGTAGCCCTTGAGATGGTAAATTAATTGCGTTTGCTGTACCCCATTTGATAAGAAATTCTTTTGTGTTAATGAAGAGAACCTCAGCTCTCATACCACTATTAAATCCAAATTTGAAACCTTTTAGAGTGGATAGAAATGGTATGATTTGTGATTCGATATCGTAATCACCTTCGTCTTTAAAAATACCTTCGATTTTTCCGTTGTATAAAAAGATAGCGTCCTGTCCTGGTCGAATGATTAATCTACTTCCACGTTTGATTTCCTTATTCGTCCATTTGTAAAATATCATGTCGTCTCTGAATTCTTGCCATTCAACAACATTTGCAAATTGATTCGAAAATAGTCCCATAGTGTTTTAGCCTCCTGTTTATAAAAGTATTTATTTAGTTAACATTTTCTGCTTCCGCCACTGTGCGAACGGCCGCCACTACTAATGCCGCCTCCGCCACTGCTTCGACCGCCGCCACTGCTGTTATTTTCAGTAGGCTTTTTGACCTTGGTTACGGATGTTCTAAGGTAAACGTCCCTACGTGCTACAACGCCGGAATGTCTTTCATCTAAGTAGGTGTGATTATTAACGGTATTACGACCTTGAGAATGATATGCCATGCCCCAAACCACTAATCCACCAATGATAAGAGAAACAACTAGTTGAAACCAAGTTTTTAAGTAGATTGGTTGGCGTCTGAACTCATAACTTGGGTTTTTATAGTAATGATCAACGCCTTTGGCAAAATCGCTGAAGGCCTCATAATAATTATGATCCGTGATCTGTGGAGCGACCACGTCAAGAATGTATTCAATATTATCATCATTTATAACACTCTCACAACTGCCATATGCCTGGATCGTACAGTAACGACTATCTACATCAAACTGTAAGATGGTGATATTTTCAGAGTAAATACCAGCATCCAGTACTGAGTCAACATAATCCTCTAGGAATTTTTGATCTGACTTTCCCTCTAAACCTTTGACCGTTAATACAACAATATCTATGTTATATTTCTTGGAGTAATCGATAAGTAGTGTGTTTAGCTCTTCCGCTTGAGATTCTTTTAAAAGGTTCGCTGTATCATTGACATTTACCTTAGGTTCAGCAGCATTCACTTTAGATGGAAGTAACATGAAAAGCATAATGAAAAGGAACATTACTAGAAAGCAAAATACAATTTTATTTTTTCGACTATCGATAAATGCTATTCTCATAATAAACCTCCTCCTAACATTAAGGCAATGATCTTAAATAGAATAAAGGAAATCCCTGAAATAAGAGCAAACCATGTAGCAATTTTTTTATTACTTAATGGAGGTTTTCCAACGATTTTTCCTGTTTGACCATTCATTGCAAAAATATGTTCGGAATCTTTATAATCATAGCAAACCATCCAAACTGGGAGTAAGGTATAATAAGCCTTTCTTTGTTTGATATGGACGTCTTTTCGGTTATACACTACCGAAGAATAGCTATTTATTGTATTGCGTAGATAACTATCAACATAAGAGTTCGCTTTATCTTTTGCCCTTGTATACATATCCTTGTCTGTGTAGTTATATTTTTCTGCAATATATCCTGCAAGATATGGCATTTGAAAGGTTTTTAACTCCTGATAGTTATAAGGCTCTATTAAGTCCATAAGTAGATCGTTCATTTTTGAAGAAGCATCCACGGGTATATTTAAGTAATTTAAGTTTACTTTACGATACACATGGTAATACTTTGTTTCTGTGTATATGTAATCACCACTTGTATAAGTTCTAACTCTTGTACAGGTAGCATCGATATCCCCAGAACCATTTACATCATATAACCAGAATGGAACGTAAATACCAGTTATATTTTTGATTCGATCTGCTGTCATAAATCCAGGCGGTGTTAATTTGCCACCTTTACACCATTTAATAAAAGCCTGCTGAGCTTGAGATTTGTTAATTTTAAATGGTATGATTCTTGCTGGTTGTAGTGCACCAGTTAATCGATCGCCAAGAACAATCCCAGCACCACAAAAACTACAAGTAGTAGCAGTTGTATTGCTATCGGTTAAAACAACAGCTCCACAATTATTACATTGATATTGCGTTGCTTCTCCCTCTTTAAACGTCCGATGTAATGTTTCGTCATAAGTGTCATTATAGTCAAAAGAAGCCTCATCTTTAATCTCGCTGGTATCAAAGATATTAACATTGGGGGAATCGTTTGAAGAACCTTCTGGTATGTCAGGGATAGGCATATGATCAATATCTTCCTTACGCCCACAACTATCGCAATGCAAGGTGCCTGAGACAGAATCATATTCCATATCAGCACCACAGTTAGGACACTTATATTGAATTACCATAATGTAATCTCTCTTTCATTATAAAAATAGAAATAAAGGAGGTAGTCATAAACCATTTCGATTTATGGTTTTTATGCTACCTCCTTTGTAATATTCATGACATTTGAAAGTCTAGGGCGTACTATTTATTACTTACCTAAACTTGCTTTTAATGCAGCCAACTCGTTATCAATGTCTGACGCTGGAGAGTCATACTTTGTAGTTAAGTCTTTTATATTGTTCTCTGGAGTGGATCTGTTTAACTCAGCCATAGCATTTGCTTCATCAAGTTTCTTGTTTGCAATATCTTCGAAACGTTCAAAACTGGACATGGTATTGTTGGCGTTAGTGAAGGATGAACCCATTTTATTTATACGCTCTTGGGTTTTTGCTACAGCTAGTTTTCCTTTAATCATATCCTTGCGTGATTCTAACTCATTAATATCGCTGACAAGTTTATCATGCATGGACTTCATATTAGCTGCATTTCCGTGGGCCAATGCATAAGCTTCTTGATAGCCGGAAAGCTTGTTTGTCAAGCTTGCTTTTTGCTCTAAGAATTTCTTAGCGTCTGCTTCGTTGTTTGCTTCTAAAGCTTTAATTGCATATGTTTGCATTTTAGCAATATCAGCCTCACAATCGTCAAGTGCACGTTTTGCTCTTGCCTCTTCAGCCATAATAGACGCGGTCTCAGCTTTTACTTTACCTAAATCACTATTTAAATTTCTTAAACATTGATCAATCATTTTTTCAGGATCTTCAGCTTTATCTAATAGTGCATTGATGTTTGCAGACATAATGTCTTTAAAACGTGTTAAAATTCCCATAACATTGCCCTCCATCTGATTTTATATAACATAACATTTTCCAAACTATGGGTTTAGTTTAATATGATTTAAACAGATAGTCAAGTTAAAATACAATAAGAAAACTTAACAGAATCTGATAAAATCATTAACACTTAAAATAGTATGCATCAATCATTCCTTTTATCAATACGAAGTAAGATATTGAAATGGCTACAACAAGAAAGCCTATCTTAGTTGTATTACCTTGTATATCGTGTTGATTATGAATTATTATTAATTTTAGTATAGGCTTGTAAGTGAAAGGTTTATACTATATAATCATAATGTTATGGAAATGAAAAGAGTTAACGTGATATTTGGAGGCAATATATGTGGATAGCAAAAGATTGGAAAGACTATGAAGTTATAGATACATCAAATGGTGAAAAACTTGAGAGATGGGGGAAATACACTTTGTTACGACCAGACCCTCAAGTAATTTGGGATACACCAAAAAATGATAAGGCGTGGAAAAAATGCAATGCGCATTATCATAGAAGTGCGAAAGGCGGTGGTGAATGGGAGTTCTTCGATTTACCAAAGCAATGGCAGATTTCGTACAAGTCTCTAACATTTAATTTACAACCATTTAGTTTTAAGCATACGGGGCTATTTCCTGAGCAAGCGGTCAATTGGGATTGGTTTAGTGAAAAAATAAAAAGAACATTAGAAAAAGAACCAAATCGTCAGATAAAGGTATTGAATTTATTTGCATATACCGGAGGTGCGACAATAGCAGCAGCAAAAGCAGGAGCAGCCGTAACTCATGTTGATGCATCCAAAGGCATGGTAACTTGGGCAAAGGAAAATGCTGTATCATCTGGTTTGGAAGATGCACCAATACGTTATATTGTGGACGACTGTGTAAAGTTTGTTGAACGTGAAATTCGCAGAGGAAATCGATACGATGCAATTATTATGGACCCACCATCTTATGGAAGAGGACCAAAAGGGGAGATATGGAAGATTGAAGAAAACATTCATTCCTTTGTTAAATTGTGTACCGAAGTTTTAACGGACCGACCATTATTTTATTTATTGAATTCCTATACAACAGGCTTACAGCCAGCGGTGCTGTCTTACCTTCTAAGTATAGAGGTGAAACAAAAATTTGGTGGGTTGGTAACAGCAGATGAAATTGGATTACCAGTTACTGCAACGAAACTTACATTGCCATGTGGTGCATCTGGTCGTTGGGAATCAAATGACTAAAATTTAATATAAGAGACATAAGGTGATATAGCTCATAAATTGAGTAAAACCTCTGTACGTAAACAGGATTGATTACGTACAGAGGTTTTTTATTTGTATGGAATATGTCGTAAAGCGGGCACACGCATTATTGGAAATTGCCAAGGTTTTCTATAGACGATATATTTACTCTGTAACGGTATCACCAATGTGTGATGATAGTACAATTCCATGTTTGTGCATTTGAAGAGAGATAATTATTTTTTGAACCACACCTAAAATAAGGTAAAAGAAAATAACTGGACTTAATGTAATATAACTACTGGAAACCATTGTATCATTTACAAGGTAATAGTCCCATTTAATAACGCAAGAAACCATTAGTAGTAATATCGCAATAAAAATATTAGTGTAAGCACTTACATTCTGAGCAACAAAAGAGCGTCGGAAGGAGATTAAAACTTTGTAGATACTATATATACCAATAATTAAAAGTGAAAGAATAGAAACAGCAATAAATTTTTCGAAATAAGCAGGTGCTTTCATCGTTGTATAACTCATAATTTTGTCGTGGAAAGAATAATTCTTATAAAATTCATAGTTTTTGTCCGTACTGCTAGTATTTTCAGAAAGTGTTCCATTTTCGACTGCTGTAATTAAGTCATCGTAATCACCTGATAACTTATATAGATTGTAGTCTAGCGTTGTCGCTTTAAATAAATTGAACATATCATATGATTTTTGTTCATCAATCTTTTTAATAGCGCTTTGTGGTAGTAAAATAAATAGTAACATAGTTAATGATGAAACTACTGCAAATAAAATGGCAATTACTTTGCTTAATTTTGAATCAGCAAGATTGGTATTATCTTGTGATGCGGCATTCCCTGTAACACGATCACCTGGAGCAATTTTAAGACCACAAACTGGACAGGTTAAAGATGAGTCAGGAATCGAGTTGAAACATTTTCTACAATACATAACTAGTACCTCCTCAATAATTGCTGTTATATTAAGTAAATTACAGTTAAATTATACCATATTGTCAAAAATAAGTAAATTGATTTTAATAAGCGGGGAGAGAATTCTTATTCATATTTTAAAACTATAATTTAAGGGAACTATTTCGGGTGAGCCCTGTAAAATGAGATGAGGTATTTTATCTATTATTACAAATAAGTAAAGGGATCTATTTATATATCCTCAAACGAAATAACGGTTTTGGTGTATCGAAAGAGAGTTAGAGAAAAATTTTATAACTAGTTTTTGATTAATTACTGTTATAGCGTGTATAATTGTTTATATAATCACCAAATATAATAGAGAATATTTTGTATTCAGAGGGTAAGTAATAATATATACTTATAAAATTTGAATCTTAGAGACTATTATAATAGGAAGAAACAGAATAGTGTGAAGTTTAATCAAGTTATGTATGTGACTGGTCGAATAAGGAAAATCCGCATTAGAAGCTGAATACTACTAATTTTTGCTATTATTATGAACGTTATGTCGTAAAAATACGATCTACTTATATAAAAAGTGTACAAATTATATAGTTGAATATTTTTTACAAAAAAAATTAAAAAACTACTTGAAAAAGGTGATTAACTAGTATATAATAAGTATCGTTGTGACGTTGATAGCGTAGAAACGTGAGGTTGCTATATAAGATTTTGATGAAATCAAAGTCTTACATATAGGTTTTCCGTGGAGCGAATGTCAAGTTATGAAACTGGCGACAAGTCACTGTACAAGAATATAGTGCTGCTACGAGCAGACGAACCGTGTCGAAACGAGAGCTTTTTCGGGATGAAGCAATTAGTTACGAACGAGACTTTATTGTCTTGTTTTTAATTTTCCGACAAGCATGAAACACACGGGTGAGTGTACAGTCACCGCTTGTCGTACTGATATGAAGTGCGAAAAGGAGGCGACTTTTTTTTATGGCAAGTCAAGTTATGAGAATTACTCTCAAAGCGTATGATCATCATTTAATCGATGCATCTGCAAGTAAAATTATTGAAACTGTAAAGAAAACAGGATCTAAGGTGAGCGGACCAGTTCCACTACCTACTAAGAAAGAGGTTGTAACTATTCTTAGAGCGGTACACAAGTACAAAGACTCTAGAGAACAGTTTGAGCAAAGAACACATAAGAGATTAATCGATATCATTGCTCCAACACAAAAAACTGTTGATGCATTATCAAGATTAGAAATGCCAGCAGGTGTTTACATTGACATCAAAATGAAAGCGAAATAATATTACGCTCTCAATATCCCATTTTAAATGAGAAAGATGTCAGGGGATGCTCCTTAATTGGAACACCAGAATGAGTTAGATAATAATCCTTAGGGTTTATATATTAGGAAAGTGTTTTGTGAAAATACATTGTGTCGATAGGCACTTAAGATCTTAGATAGACAAGCGGTTAAATGCTTGTCGTAAGACGAAGCTTCCGGTATAAGACCATCTAGGATGATTATGCAAAACAGCATAATCCGCTGTAGATTAAACAGGAGGTAAAAGTTATGAAGAAAGCAATATTAGCTACAAAAGTTGGAATGACTCAGATCTTCAATGAAGATGGAAAATTTATTCCAGTAACAGTATTGCAAGCTGGTCCATGCGTAGTAACACAGGTTAAAACTGTTGATAACGATGGATACAATGCGGTACAGGTTGGTTATGGCGACATTAGAGAAGTGCTCGTTAACAAACCAAGAAAGGGACACTTTGCAAAAGCAGGTGTTGCAAATAAGAGATTTCTTAAAGAGTTTAAGTTTGAGAATGCAACAGACTACACAGTAGGTCAGGAAATCAAAGCTGATATCTTCTCCGCTGGAGATAAGATTGATGCAACAGGTACTTCCAAAGGTAAAGGATTCCAAGGTGCTATTAAGAGACACGGACTTTCCAGAGGACCTATGGCTCACGGTTCTAAGTTCCACAGACATGCTGGTTCTAACGGTGCTGCTACAACTCCAGGTCGTGTATTTAAAGGTAAACACATGCCAGGTCATATGGGTAATGTAAGAGTAACAGTACAGAACCTTGAAGTAGTTAAAGTTGATGTTGACAATAATGTTATCTTAGTTAAAGGTGCTGTTCCAGGACCAAAGAAAGCTATGATAATGTTAAAAGAAACAGTTAAAAACGCAAACTAAATGCTTTAGGAAAGGAGGAACACTATAATGGCAAATGTAAAAGTTTATAATATAGAAGGCAAAGAAGTTGGTTCATTAGAACTTAATGATGCAATCTTCGGCGTAGAAGTAAATGAACATTTAATGCATATGGCTGTTGTTAGCCAGCTTGCAAATAAGCGTCAAGGAACTCAAAGCGCTAAAACACGTGCCGAAGTTAGCGGTGGTGGAAGAAAGCCATGGAGACAAAAAGGAACAGGTCATGCTAGACAAGGTTCAACAAGAGCACCACAATGGAAAGGTGGCGGCGTTGTATTTGCTCCAAAGCCAAGAGATTACTCATTCAAAATGAATAGAAAAGAAAAAGCTCTTGCTATTAAATCTGCTTTAACTTCTAGAGTAGAAGCTAACAAGATCGTTGTTTTAGATTCTATCAATTTTGATGAAATCAAAACTAAGAAAATGGTAGCAGTTCTTGAGAACTTAAAAGTTAACAAAGCGTTAGTAGTTCTTGATAAGAAGGATGATAATGTTATTCTTTCTGCAAGAAACATTCCTACGGTAAGAACAGCAACATCAAACGCTATCAATGTATATGACATTGTTAAGTATGATACAATCGTAATTACCAAGGATGCAGTGGCACAGATCGAGGAGGTGTACGCATAATGGCAAATTTAAAATATTATGATGTTATACTTAAGCCAATCGTTACTGAGAAGAGTATGAACTCTATGAGCGAAAAGAAATATACTTTTTCTGTTCACCCAGAAGCTACAAAGTCTCAGGTAAAAGAAGCTGTTGAAAAAATGTTTGCCGGAACTAAGGTTGCAAGCGTAAACACAATGAACTTAGACGGAAAAAACCGTAGACGTGGAAATACTGTTGGTAAAACAGCTAAAATGAAAAAAGCAATTGTTCAGTTAACAGCTGACAGTGCAGAGATCGAAATTTTCTCTGGACTATAAGATATAGTTATTAATTAAGCGCAGAAAAACAGAGGATGTAAGAGTTCTTACAGAATCTGAACTATAGCAGATAATCTGCCCAAATAGTTGGTGGAAATGTAGACGCTATATAGAGTTTGCATTTACACATTAGTAGAATATTGCGTGGAGCGACGAAAGGAGATAGTGACATGGGAATTAAAAAATATAACCCATATACACCTTCCAGAAGACATATGACTGGCTCCGATTTTTCAGAAATTACTTGTTCAACTCCTGAAAAATCATTGTTAGTTTCTTTAAAGAAAAACGCTGGTCGTAACAATCAAGGAAAGATTACAGTAAGACATCATGGTGGTGGTTCTAGAAGAAAATACAGAATCATTGACTTTAAAAGAAAAAAAGATGGTATTCCAGCTGTTGTTAAAACAATCGAATACGATCCAAATAGAACAGCAAACATCGCTTTAATCACATATGCTGATGGCGAGAAATCATATATTTTAGCACCAGTAGGCTTAACTGTTGGTGAAACATTAATGAATGGTGAAACTGCAGAAATTAAAGTAGGTAACTGCTTACCACTTGCTAACATTCCAGTAGGTTCTCAAATTCATAACATCGAGTTATATCCAGGTAAGGGTGGACAGTTAGTTCGTTCCGCTGGTAACTCTGCACAGTTAATGGCTAAAGAAGGAAAATATGCAACACTTAGATTACCATCTGGTGAAATGAGAATGGTTCCAATCATCTGCCGTGCAACTATTGGCCAGGTTGGTAACGCTGATCATGAATTAATTACAGTTGGTAAAGCAGGACGTAAACGTCATATGGGTATTAGACCTACAGTTCGTGGTTCCGTAATGAACCCTAATGACCATCCACATGGTGGTGGTGAAGGTAGAACTGGTATCGGTCGTCCAGGACCATCTACACCTTGGGGCAAACCAGCACTTGGACTTAAGACTCGTAAGAAGAAGAAACAGTCCAATAAGTTAATTATCAGAAGAAGAGACGGTAAGACATTAACGAAGTAAAAAGGAGGTTGAACCTATATGGCACGTTCATTAAAGAAGGGACCATTTGCTGATGATCATTTACTTAAGAAAGTAGATGCTATGAATACTGCAGGCGATAAGACAGTTGTTAAGACTTGGTCTCGTCGTTCTACAATTTTCCCACAGTTTGTTGGTCATACATTCGCTGTTCATGATGGAAGAAGACATGTTCCTGTATATGTTACTGAGGATATGGTTGGACACAAACTTGGTGAGTTTGTTGCTACAAGAACTTTCCGTGGACATGGAAAAGATGAGAAAAAGGCTAGAAGATAATTTTAGCACTTGCTAAAATTATCTTGCAAAGCAATTAAATTAGTTAGGATTTATCCTATGATGAATCATTGACAAAAATAAAAGATGAATTTAAGTCTTTATATTAGATTTGAAATATAGAGTACGAAACACCGTGAAATTCGAAAGGAGGTTTCATCCATGGCGAAAGGACATAGATCCCAGATTAAGAGAGAAAGAAATGCAAACAAAGATACAAGACCTAGTGCAAAGTTATCTTACGCTAGAGTATCTGTTCAAAAAGCATGTTTCGTTCTTGATGCAATCAGAGGCAAGGATGTACAAACAGCACTTGGTATATTAGCTTATAACCCAAGATATGCTTCAACTTTAATAGAGAAATTATTAAAATCAGCAATTGCAAATGCTGAAAACAATAACGGAATGGATGTATCAAAACTTTACATTCAAGAATGTTATGCAGGAAGCGCACCAACAATGAAGAGAATCAAACCTAGAGCACAGGGTAGAGCTTATAGAATTTTAAAGAGAACTAGCCATATCACAATCGTGCTTAATGAAAGATAAGGAGGGCAATCATGGGACAAAAAGTTAATCCTCATGGCTTAAGAGTCGGAGTTATCAATGACTGGGACTCTAGATGGTATGCGGAAGCTGATTTTGCAGATAACTTAGTAGAAGACTACAATATCAGAACATACTTGAAGAAAAAGTTATATAGTTCAGGTGTTGCTAAGATCGAAATTGAGCGTGCATCTGATAAATTAAAGGTTATCATCTTCACAGCAAAACCAGGTGTTGTAATCGGTAAAGCTGGATCAGAAATCGAAAAAATCAAAGTAGAACTTTCTAAGTATACAGATAAAAAACTTAACATCGAAATCAAAGAAATTAAAAAGCCTGATGCAAATGCTCAGTTAGTAGCTGAAAACATTGCAACACAGCTTGAAAATCGTATTTCTTTTAGAAGAGCAATGAAATCAACAATGTCTAGAACAATGAAAACTGGTGCTAAAGGTATTAAGACAGCAGTTTCCGGTCGTCTTGGTGGTGCTGATATGGCTCGTACAGAGTTTTATAGCGAAGGAACTATTCCACTACAGACACTTCGTGCAGATATTGATTATGGATTCGCAGAAGCAGATACAACTTATGGTAAATTAGGCGTTAAAGTTTGGGTTTACCATGGTGAAGTACTTCCAACAAAAGGAAATAAAAAGGAAGGGAGCGATAAATAATGTTAATGCCAAAAAGAGTAAAGCGCCGTAAGCAATTCCGTGGCACTATGACAGGTAAAGCTATGAGAGGTAATACAATCTCTAACGGTGAATATGGTATTGTAGCAGTTGAACCAGCATGGATTAAATCTAACCAGATCGAAGCAGCACGTATTGCTATGACACGTTATATCAAACGTGGTGGTAAGGTTTGGATTAAAATATTCCCTGATAAGCCAGTAACAACAAAACCAGCTGAAACTCGTATGGGTTCCGGTAAAGGTTCATTAGAATACTGGGTAGCAGTTGTAAAACCAGGCCGCGTAATGTTTGAAATCGCTGGTGTTCCAGAAGAAACAGCTAGAGAAGCTCTTCGTCTTGCTTCTCATAAATTACCTGTAAAGTGCAAGATAGTTTCTCGCGCAGACTTAGAAGGAGGTGCGGGCAGTGAAAACTAATAAATATGTAGAAGATTTAAAAGCAAAATCCCCTGCAGAGTTAAATGAAGCTTTAGTAGCTGCTAAAAAGGAACTCTTTAACTTAAGATTCCAAAACGCAACAAATCAATTAGATAACACAAGTAGAATTAAAGACGTTAGAAAAAACATTGCTAGAATTCAGACAGTTATCTCTGAGAAAGCAAAGGCAGCTAACTAATCATAAATATTAAGGGAGTCTTTCGTATCATAGACTCATTAAAGAATAGACTTCAGTTTAAGAAAGGAGTATTGCTGTGGAAAGAAATCTAAGAAAAGTTCGTACCGGTAAGGTAGTAAGTGATAAGATGGATAAAACTATCGTTGTAGCAGTAGTTGATAACGTTAAGCATCCTCTTTATAGCAAAATCGTAAAGAGAACTTATAAATTAAAGGCTCATGATGAGAACAATGAATGTAAAATCGGCGATAGAGTAAAAGTTATGGAAACAAGACCATTATCTAAAGATAAGAGATGGAGACTTGTTGAAATCATTGAAAAAGCAAAATAATTAGATCGAAAAATACTTGAATTGTTTTGCGTCATAATTTATTTGTAATTCATTGGATTACGAAATAAGTTCGGAAAATGAGAAAGGAGTATCTGAAATGGTACAATCAGAAAGCAGACTTAAGGTTGCTGACAATACTGGAGCAAAGGAATTACTTTGCATCAGAGTGTTAGGCGGCTCTACAAGAAGATATGCTAATATAGGCGATATCATCGTAGCTTCTGTTAAAGATGCAACACCAGGCGGAGTTGTAAAGAAGGGCGATGTTGTTAAGGCTGTTGTCGTACGTTCTGTAAAGGGAGCTCGTCGTAAAGACGGTTCTTATATCAGATTTGACGAGAATGCTGCAGTAATTATTAAAGATGACAAGAATCCAAAAGGAACTCGTATCTTTGGACCAGTAGCTAGAGAATTGAGAGAAAAGCAATTCATGAAAATCGTTTCACTAGCACCAGAAGTATTATAAGGGGGTGTCGTGACATGGCAACTACAAAAATCAAGAAGGGTGATTCCGTAAAGGTAATCGCTGGTAAGGATAAAGGAAAAGAAGGAAAAGTTCTTTCCGTTTCTAATGGTAAAGTTTTAGTTGAAGGTGTTAACACAATTACAAAACACAGCAAGGCATCTCAGAGCAATCCAAAGGGTGGAATTATTCATCAGGAAGCTCCAATCGATGCATCTAATGTTATGTATTTACACAAAGGTAAAGCTACAAGAATCGGCTTTACTACTGTTGATGGCAAAAAAGGTCCTAAAAAAGTTCGTGTTGCTAAAACAACCGGAGATATTATTGACTAATTCTAAGAGAGGAGGTCATTTCAGTTGACTAGATTAAAAGAAACTTATATGAATGAAATCATGGCTGGTATGAAGAAAAAATTCGGTTATACGAATGATATGCAAGTACCTAAGCTTGATAAAATAGTCATCAACATGGGTGTTGGTGAAGCAAAAGATAACGCGAAAGCACTTGAATCTGCTGTTAAAGATATGCAGATCATCGCAGGACAAAAACCTGTTATTACTAAGGCAAGAAAGTCAATTGCTAACTTTAAACTTAGAGAAGGCGTAGCTATTGGATGTAAGGTAACTTTAAGAGGCGAAAGAATGTATGAATTCGCGGATCGTCTAATTAATTTAGCTCTTCCACGTGTACGTGACTTTAGAGGTGTTAACCCTAATGCATTTGATGGTAGAGGTAACTATGCTCTTGGTATTAAAGAACAATTAATCTTCCCAGAAATCGAATACGATAAGGTTGATAAGGTTCGCGGTATGGATGTTATTTTCGTAACAACTGCCAAGACAGATGAAGAAGCTCGTGAATTATTGACATTATTCGGTATGCCATTTAGCAAATAGTTAAGGAGGGAATTCCATGGCTAAAACGTCAATGAAAGTGAAACAACAACGTACACAGAAATTCTCAACAAGGGAATATAACCGTTGTAGAATCTGTGGACGTCCTCATGCTTACTTAAGAAAATACGGAATCTGCAGAATTTGCTTCCGTGAGTTAGCATATAAAGGACAGATACCAGGTGTTAAAAAAGCAAGCTGGTAGGTTTAAGAAAGGAGGCAAATTTAAATGACAATGAGCGATCCAATCGCAGATATGCTTACAAGAATCCGTAACGCTAATACTGCTAAACATGATACAGTAGATGTACCTGCTTCTAAGATGAAAATTGCAATCGCAGAAATCCTCTTAAAAGAAGGTTATATTAAAGGCTTTGAAATTGAAGAAGTTGGAAGCTTTAAAACAATTCATATCACACTTAAATATGGTAAGGATAAGAACGTTAAGGTTATCACTGGCCTTAAGAGAATTTCTAAACCAGGGCTTCGTGTGTTTGCAAATAGAGATGAACTTCCAAAGGTACTTGGTGGTTTAGGTATAGCTATTATTTCTACTAACAAAGGTGTTCTTACAGATAAAGAAGCTAGACAACAAAATGTTGGTGGAGAAGTGTTAGCATTCGTTTGGTAATGTAAATTGTTTACATTTTTCTGAACTTATGTTAAGATGTAGTATATTAAGAAATTCACTATATTTTTATAAATGTTCTGATTCACGGGAAAGAAGTCTTTTATAGATACTCTTTCCTACGGGGACAGTTTAGGCTGTCAAACTTAATATAGGAGGTACGGGCATGTCACGTATAGGAAGAATGCCAATCGCGGTACCAGCAGGAGTAACTGTTGATATTGCAGAAAATAATAAAGTGACTGTAAAAGGTCCTTTAGGAACACTTGAAAGAGTGTTACCTGTTGAAATGGATATTAAATTAGAAGGCGCAGAAATCGTTGTTACTAGACCAAGCGAATTAAAGAGAATGAAAGCTTTACACGGTCTTACAAGAACGTTAATCGCTAACATGGTAACTGGTGTTACTACTGGATACCAAAAAGTTCTTGAAATCAACGGTGTTGGATATAGAGCTGCAAAAGCTGGTAAGGAGCTTACTTTAACTCTTGGATATTCTCATCCAGTAGTTATGACTGATCCTGAAGGTGTTGAAACTGTTCTTGAAGGACAAAACAAAATTACTGTAAAAGGTATTGATAAAGAAAAAGTTGGCCAATACGCTGCTGAAATCAGAGATAAGAGAAGACCTGAACCTTATAAGGGCAAGGGAATTAAGTATGCTGATGAAGTGATCAGACGTAAAGTTGGTAAGACTGGTAAGAAGTAGAAGGAGGAGAGAAAATAATGGTTAGTAAAGAGTCAAAGTCTAAAATCCGTGTGAAAAAGCATACAAGATTACGTAATCGTTTCTCAGGTACTCCAGAAAGACCACGTCTAGCTGTGTTTAGAAGTAATAATCATATGTACGCTCAGATCATCGATGACACTGTTGGAAATACAATAGTTTCAGCTTCAACACTTCAAAAAGACGTGAAAGCTGAACTTGAGAAAACCAATGATGTTGCTGCTGCAACATACTTAGGTACTGTTATCGCAAAGAGAGCTTTAGAAAAAGGTATTAAAGCTGTTGTCTTCGATAGAGGCGGATTTATATATCAGGGAAAAATTCAAGCATTAGCAGATGCAGCTAGAGAAGCTGGTCTCGAATTCTAGGCAAGGAGGAAAAAACATGAAACGTACAATCGTTGATGCTAGTAATTTAGAATTAGAAGATAAAGTAGTATCAATCAAGCGTGTAACAAAGGTTGTTAAAGGTGGACGTAATTTTCGTTTTACAGCCTTAGTCGTTGTTGGTGATAGAAACGGCCATGTTGGTGCAGGCTTAGGAAAAGCAACTGAAATTCCTGAAGCAATCCGTAAAGGAAAAGAAGATGCAATTAAAAAGTTAATTACTTTACCACTTGATCAAAATGGTAGTGTACCACATGATTACATTGGTAAATTCGGTAGTGCATCCGTACTTTTAAAGCGTAGCCCAGAAGGTACTGGTGTTATCGCGGGTGGTCCTGCTCGTAACGTATTAGAGCTTGCAGGCTTTAAAAACATTCGTACAAAATCACTTGGCTCCAACAATAAGCAAAACGTGGTTTTAGCAACTATTGAAGGATTAAGCCAGTTAAAAACTCCAGAGGAAGTAGCTGCACTTCGTGGTATTTCCGTATCAGAGTTATTGGGCTAAGAATAGACGGAGGTGTTAAAAGTGGCAAACAATTTAAAGATAACTTTAACTAAATCAACCATCGGTGCTATTCCTAAGCATAAGGCTACTGTTGTAGCTTTAGGATTAAAGAAGTTAAATTCTACAGTGGAGTTACCTGACAACGCATCTACAAGAGGTATGGTTAATCAGGTTAAGCATTTAGTAAAGGTAGAAGAAATCTAATAATAAGTAAGGAGGTGCACACGATGAATTTAACAGAATTAAGACCAGCGGATGGTTCAAAGCAAAGCAAGAACTTTAGACGCGGACGTGGACATGGTTCAGGAAATGGTAAGACAGCTGGTAAAGGTCATAAGGGTCAGAAAGCTCGTTCTGGAGCGCCTAGAATTGGCTTTGAAGGTGGTCAGATGCCTTTATACCGTAGACTTCCTAAGAGAGGTTTCACTAATAGAAACACAAAGGAAATCATTACAGTTAATGTAAGTATGTTAAATAAATTTGAAGATGGTGCAGACGTAACGATTGAAAGCTTAATGGAAATTGGCATCATTAATAATCCAAAAGATGGTGTAAAGATTCTTGGAAACGGAGAACTTACTAAGAAGCTTAATGTCAAGGTATCAGCTTTCAGCGAAAGCGCTATCGAAAAAATTAAGGCTCTTGGTGGAAATGCTGAGGTGATCTAATGTTTAAAACGGTCAGAAATGCCTTTAAGATTAAAGATATTAGAAACAGACTGTTATTTACGTTTATAGCACTAATTATTGTAAGACTTGGTTCTGCACTCCCTGTACCGGGAGTGAACCAAGATTACTTTTCATTGTGGATGAGCCAACGTTTTGGTGAGGGAATGGGATTCCTTGACATGTTAACTGGTGGTTCATTTTCACAAATGTCAATCTTTGCACTGAATATATCACCATACATCACTTCATCCATCATTATGCAGTTGTTAACAATTGCAATTCCTAAGTTAGAGGAATTACAAAAGGATGGGGAAACTGGTAGAAAGAAGATTGCAGAAATTTCTAGATACTTAACAATTGGTTTAGCGATCGTTGAATCTGTTGCCATGACTATTGGTTTTGGTGGATCTGGAATTTTACAAGGTGGACTTACTTTTACTAACGTAGTTGTTATTACAGCATCCTTTACAGCTGGTTCTGCTTTCCTTATGTGGTTAGGCGAAAGAATCACAGAAAAAGGTGTTGGTAATGGTATATCCATTATTTTGTTAATTAACATAATATCAGGATTGCCAACTGACATTAACAATCTTTTCACACAATTTGTGTTTAATGGTAAGGGAGTTGTTAGTGGTGTTATTGGTGCAGTTCTTATAGTAGCTGTAATTGTACTTACTGTTGTGCTAATTATTCTTTTACAAGATGCACAAAGAAAAATCGCAGTACAATATGCTAAGAAGGTACAGGGAAGAAAGATGGTTGGTGGACAATCTTCCTTTATTCCATTAAAGGTTAACACTGCTGGTGTTATTCCTGTAATCTTTGCTGTATCATTGATGCAATTTCCGATTATAATATCATCTTTCTTTAGTGTATATCCGGAGAGAGCATATTTTTGGCCGAAAGTTCTTTACTTTTTAAACCAAAGTTCATGGTTTGATCTTAAAGATGGTGCATTTAAATACACACTCGGCGTATTAGTATATATTGCCTTAATATTGTTCTTCGCGTACTTCTATACATCGATTACTTTTAATCCAATAGAAGTAGCTAACAATATGAAGAAACAGGGTGGTTTTATTCCTGGTATTCGTCCAGGTAAACCAACTACAGAGTACTTAAATAAGGTATTAAATTACATTATTTTTATTGGTGCAATTGGCCTAACTATCGTGGCTCTTATCCCATTGGTCTTCGGAGGCTTATTTAATGCGAGAGTCTCCTTTGGTGGTACATCTTTAATCATCGTTGTTGGTGTTGTTCTTGAAACAATGAAACAAATTGATTCTCAGATGTTAGTTCGTCACTATAAGGGATTCTTAAATGACTAGTGAATTGAATGGGGTGCTGTAAAAGGACACATCATTACACTTGTAAGATTCATTGATAATTAGGGTGGGGCAATTGTTGCTCCACCCTAAAGTAGTTAATATAGGTTATTTAGATGTATAATTTTCAAATTAGGTTATAAAATTTAATATAGAAATAATAATATAATATGGAATGTGATTATATTATATGGAAGGATGGTATACAGCATGAAGATTATTATGTTAGGCGCGCCAGGAGCTGGCAAAGGAACTCAGGCAAAGAAAATCGCTGACAAGTATGGCATACCACATATTTCAACTGGAGACATTTTTAGAGCAAATATTAAGAATAATACAGAACTAGGGAAAAAAGCCAAGGAATACATGGATCAAGGTTTATTGGTACCAGATGAATTAACTCTTAGCTTAATAATGGATCGTTTTACACAAGATGATTGTAAAAACGGTTATGTATTAGACGGATTCCCAAGAACTATACCTCAAGCGGAAGCATTAACAAATGCTTTAAATGAAGCAGGAGAAAGTATTGATTTTGCAATTAATGTTGAAGTTCCAGATGAAAATATCGTAACTCGTATGTCCGGAAGAAGAGCGTGTTTAAGTTGCGGTGGAACCTATCATGTTGTATTTAACCCTACAAAAATAGATGGCGTTTGTGATACGTGTGGCGGAGAACTAGTGCTAAGAGACGACGATAAGCCGGAAACAGTAGCGAAACGTTTAAATGTTTATCATAATCAGACAAAGCCTTTGATTGACTTTTATGCAGGACTTCATGTTTTAAAAGAAGTTGATGGTACCAAAGAGGTATCTGAAGTGTTTGCAGATATTATTAATATATTAGAAGAAAAATAAGGCAATACCATTCCATGAGGGTAAATAACAAAAGTGTTTTAAGTTTTAAGGAGAGACGAAATGTCAGTTACTATAAAATCTACCAAGGAAATTGAACTTATGCGAGAAGCAGGTAAGATTTTAGCTGAGGTTCATGATAAATTGGCTGAAATAGTATTACCTGGTATAACAACGATGGATATTAATAAAAAAGCAGATGAATTAATTCGTTCTTTCCACTGCATACCGTCATTTTTAAATTACAATGGATATCCTGCTTCGGTCTGTGTTTCCGTAAATGATGAAGTTGTTCATGGAATACCTTCAAAAAAACGCATTATTTTAGAGGGGGATATCGTTAGTATTGATGCGGGTGTAATCTATCAAGGTTATCATTCGGATGCAGCGAGAACTATTCCTGTAGGTAATATTAGCGAAGAAGCAAAAAAGTTGATAGAAGTTACCAAACAAAGTTTCTTCGAAGGTATTAAATATGCAAAAGAAGGGTATCATCTACATGATATATCTGCAGCCATTGAAGAATATGTCGTAGCGCATGGATTTTCTTGTGTTAGAGATTTAGTTGGACATGGAATTGGAACACAGTTGCATGAAGAACCACAGATACCTAACTTCAAACAAAAAAGAAGAGGAATTAAATTACAAGCTGGTATGACTCTTGCAATAGAACCAATGGTTAATATCGGTAGGTATGATGTTTGCTGGTTAGATGATGATTGGACTGTCGTTACTGAAGATGGAACATTATCAGCTCATTATGAAAATACTATATTGATTACGACAGGTGATCCGGAAGTGTTATCACTTCCTAATTACAATCATTAATAATGGAGGTATATGAATGTCAAAGACAGACGTTGTTGAAATTGAAGGAACAGTAATTGAAAAATTACCAAATGCAATGTTTCAGGTTGAACTTGAAAATGGTCATAAAGTGTTAGCTCATATTAGTGGTAAGTTACGTATGAACTTCATAAAGATTGTACCAGGGGACAAAGTAACCTTGGAATTATCTCCATATGACTTAACTAAAGGAAGAATTATTTGGAGAGATAAATAATTTTTTAGCTGTTATTATTTTATTCTTTTTAAAGATCAATTGCTTAGGACAAGTGATTATTAAAGTTAAAAAGAATAAAGTTTAACATAAATGGCGACAGAGCTTTTTTACACGCTTATGTTTGCCCGACACTAGGATATAGAATATTATATTTTATATTCAACATTGAAGTCCTATTGATTATACACGCAAAGTTTATTTTATTTTAAAATGTACTTGCTATTTGTAAAATCTAGTGTTATAATGATAAACGGACTTTTTTTGAAAGGAGTGAATTGTAATGAAGGTTAGATCTTCAGTTAAACCAATTTGCGAAAAGTGTAAAATTATTAAGAGAAAGGGCGCCATCAGAGTTATCTGTGAGAACCCTAAACACAAACAAAGACAAGGCTAATCCAATTGAAATGCGATTTCAATTGTTTTCATAGAGTACGTAATGTACTTATATAGAAAATAGTTCTTGCTTTCTGTGTTACAATCGCTTGTTCAGAGTAACAAGCCACGTTGTGATATTGTGGACTGTTCATGGTAACGGTTTTAGAACGCGGGTGTCATTATCATCTTGTTCTTTCGCTCTTTAGATTCTTAGAATTTATTTGGTGCGACACAATTTAAAGCGGCTGACGTGGTAGCATCCGCTAGGTTATCTTTAATGTGCGTTTTGCAAATATGTATTACGCCAAGTTAGATACTCCTGGGAGAGTTGTTATTACGGTTAATCAAAGTTAGGTTTGAAATATAAAAACCTACTGCTTAATTCACATGGGAATCATGTGAGTGTTTTTGAAACATTTAATCAGAGGGGTTACTTATTACTTGTACTCATTTCACTTAGCAACTATGCTATTTTACAAGAATGGTACTCTCAATATCAATTTATGGAGGTGCATAGTCACATGGCTCGTATTAGTGGTGTAGACTTACCAAGAGAAAAGCGTGTAGAAATCGGCCTTACTTATGTGTATGGTATCGGTAGAGTAAGCTCAAATCGTATCCTTGCTAAAGCAGGAATCAATCCAGATACACGTGTTAGAGACTTAACAGACGAAGAAGTAGCAAAAATCCGTGATATTATCGACGAGACAATGCTAGTTGAAGGTGATTTAAGAAGAGATACTGCTCTTAACATTAAGAGATTACAAGAAATCGGATGTTACAGAGGAATTCGTCATAGAAAAGGTCTTCCAGTTCGTGGACAGAAGACAAAGACAAACGCTAGAACAAGAAAAGGTCCTAAGCGTACCGTTGCTAACAAGAAGAAATAAAAAATCCAATAGGAGGGTTTGTAATGGCTAAGAAGATAGCAGCTAAAAAAGTGACAAAGAAACGTGTTAAGAAAAGCGTCGATCGTGGACAGGCACATATTCAGTCATCTTTTAATAATACAATTGTTACCTTAACAGATGCTGAAGGTAACGCTCTTTCATGGGCAAGCGCTGGTGGATTAGGATTTAGAGGTTCTAGAAAATCAACACCATATGCAGCGCAAATGGCAGCTGAAACTGCAGCAAAGGCAGCTTTAGTTTATGGTTTAAAATCAGTTGATGTTATGGTAAAAGGACCTGGTTCAGGTAGAGAAGCAGCAATCCGTGCGCTTCAAGCTTGTGGTATTGAAGTAACAAGCATTAAGGACGTAACTCCAGTTCCTCATAACGGATGTAGACCACCAAAACGTAGAAGAGTCTAATAGGAGGTATATAGAACATGGCAAGAGATATGGGTCCTGTATTAAAGAGATGTAGAGCTCTTGGGCTTGAACCAACATTTTTGGGAATTGACAAGAAATCAAACAGAAACTTTGCAAGAGCAGGTAAAAAGGTAAGCGAATATGGCTTACAATTAAGAGAAAAACAAAAGGCTAAATTCATCTATGGTGTATTAGAAAAGCCTTTCAGAAATAACTTTGAAAAAGCTCAGAAGTTAAAATATGGTACAGCAGGTGAAAACTTATTAATTCTTTTAGAATTAAGACTTGATAACGTTATTTATCGTATGGGATACGGTAGAACTAGAACAGAAGCTAGACAAATCGTTGGTCATAAACATGTTTTAGTTAATGGTAAATGTGTAAACATTCCATCTTATCAAGTAAAAGCTGGTGATGTTATTTCTATTAAAGAAAAACATAAATCTGCTCAAAGATATAAAGATGTTTTAGAGGTAACGAATGGAAGAACAGTTCCAGCTTGGTTAGAAGCAGATCATGAAAATCTAACAGGTACTGTAAAGGAAATTCCTACCAGAGATCAAATTGATGTTCCTGTAAATGAAATGCTTATCGTCGAGTTGTACTCTAAATAATAAATTAAGAGGTAAAGATATTATTTTTCTAACCTATAATTATATTTGGAATACCTTCGTAAAACCCAAAAGGAGGGTCCACTGTGTTTGATTTTGAAAAACCAAAAATTGAGATAGCTGAGATTTCAGAAGATAAGAAATATGGAAGATTTGTTGTTGAACCTCTCGAAAGAGGATACGGTACGACTTTAGGTAATTCTTTAAGAAGAATTATGCTTTCATCTTTACCTGGTGCAGCTGTTAGTCAAGTTAAAATTGACGGGGTTGTTCATGAGTTTTCGGGAATTCCTGGAGTTAAGGAAGACGTAACCGAAATCATAATGAACATTAAGAGCCTTGCAATCAAAAACACAAGCGAGACGAATGAACCAAAAACTGCATACATTGAGTTTGAGGGAGAAGGCGTTGTAAAAGCAGGCGATATTCAGGCTGATCCTGATATTGAAATACTAAACCCTGATTTAGTAATTGCCACCTTGAATGGAGGAGCTAATAGTAAGCTTTATATGGAACTTACAATTACGAAGGGTAGAGGTTATATTAGTGCAGATAAGAACAAAAACGATGAGTTACCAATTGGTGTAATCGCAATTGATTCTATCTTCACACCTGTTGAGCGTGTTAATTTAACAGTAGAAAATACACGTGTGGGTCAGATTACCGACTTTGATAAGTTAACCTTAGACGTATATACGAATGGTACCCTAGTACCAGATGAAGCTGTTAGTTTGGCTGCAAAAGTATTAAGCGAGCACTTAAATTCCTTTATTGATCTTTCTGAAAATGCAAAGACAGCTGAAGTTATGGTTGAAAAAGAAGACAATGAAAAAGAAAAAGTGATGGAAATGAACATTGATGAGTTAGAGTTATCCGTTCGTTCCTATAACTGCTTAAAGAGAGCCGGAATTAATACGGTTGAAGAGTTATGCAATAGAACTTCTGAAGATATGATGAAGGTAAGAAACCTTGGACGTAAGTCATTGGAAGAAGTATTAGCTAAGCTTAAAGAGCTTGGTTTATCATTAAACATGAGCGATGACTAAAAGGTTGGTCGTATCGTTTTTACTCATATAAGGAGGGAATAAAATGGCAGGCTACAGAAAACTTGGAAGAACTTCAAGTCAGAGAAAAGCATTGTTAAGAAATCAAGTTACTAATCTCTTATACAATGGCAAAATTGTAACTACCGAAGCGAAAGCAAAAGAAATCCGCAGAATCGCTGAAGGCATGATTGCATTAGCTGTTAAAGAGAAAGATAACTTTGAAACAGTTACAGTAACTGCTAAAGTTGCTCGTAAAGATAAAGATGGAAAAAGAGTTAAGGAAGTTGTTGATGGTAAGAAAGTAAACGTTTTTGATAACGTTGAAAAGACTATCAAAAAGGATAAGCCTTCTAGACTTCATGCAAGAAGAAAGATGCTTTCCTACCTTTACACAGTAACTGAAGTTCCAACAGAAGCAGCTGGAAAGAAAAAGAATACTAAGACTGTTGATCTTGCAGATAAATTATTTGATGAGATCGCACCTAAGTATGTAGATCGTAACGGTGGTTATACAAGAATCGTAAAGATTGGCCAACGTAAAGGCGATGCTGCTATGGAAGTTTTAATTGAATTAGTGTAATTTTTAAATAGAGAGTATTACAAAGTGCGTTGCATTTGCTACGTATTTTGTAATACCTTTTTTAAATTGGCTCTTTGTCAAGTGTTGGGGTGCGAGGTGCGTTGCACCCGCACCAACACTGACAAAAGAGCTATTTTTATGTTAAGGTTCTATAATAAGAATTTTAGGGCATGCCAAATAAACCTCTATGTTGATTGTCATTTTAATTCATAATTAGTTTGTACTATGAAGGATTCTAGTTCTAAAGCGTTTAAAGTTTCTTACACCGTAAGACGTACGTTTTAGAACTTTTATTTTATTATTGAATCCTTCTGTCGGACCGTTGGTATATCGATATTTAAAAGCATTTAGGATTAAAGCGCTCCAAGTGCGATAAGTCTTTGCACACTTTTGGAACTCCGGTATTCCACAAGATTCTGCTTCTTTAACCCAGCTCCAAAAAGCAGTACGCTGATAACTGTATTTTTCATGCTGACAAATGGAATAGAATTCTTCCTTTAAACGATGTGCTTGTCTTAAATCTTCAT
>OJJJ01000039.1_pt1 | contig 102310 bp, 99 predicted proteins | sample 1596311 | NCBI WGS metagenome assembly OJJJ01 (sample SAMEA4350140, study PRJEB24818) | metagenome | biome: human; feature: gut; material: faeces | place: Denmark | collected 2013-09
GCTGTCCAAATAAGAGAATGGTTGCAGAGGGAGCTGCCGGACAGGCCGCCTTACGGCGGCTCGTTTCGCTCCCGCTTCACGATAACCACGCAGCAATGTCGGGCCCCTTTATGGGGCTTTTTTTGTTAATGCGCGCTGTATCGACAGCACGCTCAGCAACACCACGATTAGCCCCACCAGCGCCACCCCTTCAATCTTCTGTCCAAGACAGATCCAGCCCAGAAGCACTGCCGTCACCGGACTCAGCAGACTGAGTGCTGAGACAGCGACCGATGGGAGACGGCTAATCCCGCGGAACCACAGCCCATAGGCCAGCATCGCGCCGGCCACGCAGAGCCACAGATAGCCGGCCGCCTGGGTCCACGTCACCCCCTGCAGCGGCGGATCCACCAGCCATGCAACGGGAGCCAGTACCATGCCGCCAATCAACAATTGCCAGCCGGTCAGCGCCACCACCGGTAGCGAAATCGCCCAGCGGCGAGACAGCCAGGTCCCCAGCGCCATGCTGACCGCACCTGAAAATGCCGCCATGATCCCCAGCGGATCCAGCACCGTATGCGGCGACAGCAGCAGCAGCGCCATGCCGATAATGCCAGTCACTGCCGAGAGCACCGCCACCCACGGCGAGCGCTGCCTGTCGACACCCCACGCCAGCATCATGACCAGCAGCGGCTGAATTGCCCCAATCACTGCAGCCAGCCCGCCGGGTAACCGGTAAGCGGCAATAAACAGCAGCGCCTGAAAAGCGCCGATATTGAGGATCCCGGTAACAATAAGCTTCCACCACTCATTGCGCAGAGGAAAACGGCGGCACCAGATAAGCAGCGCAATCCCTGCGGGCAGCACCCGTAGCAGCGCCGCAATAAAAGGTCTGTCCGGGGGTAAAAACTGGGAGGTGACAATGTAGGTCGTCCCCCAGATGGCCGGAGCCAGGGCGGTCAACAGCAAATCAATAACGGGAGAGCGTGAGAAAAAGGTCATGATTTTATCTTCACATCAAGGTAAATTAGTCGTTAAAGTATGTATCGACAGATATCTTGATATCAAGATAAGTAGGCACAATTGGACAAATCATCTCAGGCTGACGCCGTAGATCGCATTCTTGAACAGTGGAAACGGGAGCGCCCGGATCTGGATTGCAGCCCGATGGGCCCCATCGGGCGCCTGAAGCGCTGCGCTCTGCTGCTGGAGCCGCGCGTGGAGTCCGCCTTTATCCGCCACGATCTGGTGCGCTGGGAGTTTGACATGCTGGCCACCCTTCGTCGGGCAGGCTCGCCGTTTATCCTCTCCCCGACCCAGCTTTTCTCTACGCTGATGATCACCTCTGGCACCATGACGCATCGGCTTAAGGCGCTGGAAAAAAGGGGTTTTATTACCCGTTTACCGGATCCTGACGATGGGCGGAGTCTGCTGGTCGCCCTGACCGAGGCGGGGCGCGAGCGGATCGATGAGGCTGTGGAAAGCCACGTGGAAAACGAACGCCAGCTGCTGGCCGGACTCTCCACGGAGCAGCGCCAGCAGCTGGATCGGGCGCTGAAGGTCTTTATGCGCCTGCTGGAAGAGCCCTAGCAACCGGCAGCAATATAATCGCCGTTGGCGCTCATCGGGATCACGGTCAGAAACAGCACGCAGGCAAAGAGAATCAGAAGGACGCCGCCGGCAATTTTTACCGCCGGCAGCAGCCATTTCAGGCGACCGTCATCCCAGGCAAACAGGCCGATCGCCCGTTCACGCGCGTAGCGTACCGCCAGCGAGAGGCCGAGAATTGATATTGCCGTCCCCAGTGACATCGTCATGACCGCGGCAATTCCCCAGCTGACGATCCCCAGCGCATTGGAAAACAGCAGGATCATTATCGCCCCGCTGCAGGGCCTGGCGCCGATAGCCAGGACCACGCCAAGCCGGGTTTGCCAGTCAGCTCCCAGCCCGCGGCCAACGCCGTGAGCTCCGCAGCCGCACGTTTCGCTATGTTCATGCAGCGGAGTCAAGGTCGCGATCGTCATTTTTCGCGGCCGCAGGCTTTTGAGCGCTTGATATATCACATATGCGCCAAACGCCCCCACCATCAGGGCGCTGATTTTCTCTACGAACCAGCGGCTGGTACTGAGATCGCCGGACGCAAGGTTCAGCCCTACGGCCAGAATAAATACAAACAGGATAGCGCTCACCCCCTGCATCAGGCTGCCAAGAAACGGCACTACCCGCGCCGCCAGCAGGCTCTCTTTGTTGGTGCTGAGATAGGTGGTGACGATAAATTTACCGTGTCCGGGGCCAACGGCATGCAGCACACCGTAAAGGAATGCGCCGCCCAGCAGCCACATCCCGCCGCTATACTGATGGTTATTGAGCTGCAAAAGATACATCACCAGGTAGCGATGGAGCATAATTTGCGTTGCCAGACACCACTGTAAAAAAGCCCCCCAGTGCGCATACAGCGTCAGCCCGGCCCACAGCAGCGCCAGGAGTGGTAACCCCAGCGACAGCAGACGCCAGTCACGGGTTAGCATGCGAGTTGTCATCATTTTTACCATTACGTGAATCTGAATATCCGCCCGGCGGTAGCGGTGAGCGTCGCCGCCAGCCCGCGATATTGCCTGTAGATTGCATTTTGCAATGCCCGTCAAATACGCATACCATCTGCCCATTCTACCGTCGTCGGGCAAGGAGAGGCTTGTGGAACATAATAACGCATCAGCGCAACCGGACAGCCACGAGAGCCGCTTTCATAAAGAAGAGTTTCCCTTCTTCTGGGTGGTCAACGTTTATGCAAAGTATACGCAGCTGATGGAAATCGAATTAAAAAAAATCGACATCGACCTTTCCCGCTTCCGGGTATTGATGCTGGTCCATCAGTACCACAGAGCCAGTATCTCCCGCATCACCGAATACGCCGTCAGTAAAATGCCCACCGTCACCAAAATCGTAGGGCGCCTGCGTGACGACGGGCTGCTGACTACCCACGTCAGCGCCAGCGATGGTCGGGTCACCGAAGCGGAACTCACCCCCGCAGGCCAGGCAAAGGTCGCCGAGGCCAAAGTACTGAGTCAAAAAGTGTTCGCCCGGGCATTTAAGGGCATTACCCCTGCACAAGAGAAGAAAATGAACCACGTGCTGTCCCTGCTGCTGCACAACCTCAATGACTGATCTCCCTCTTCCACAGTCGCGACAATAACCTTTATAAAGAAAAGGCTATTGTCGTTTTCTCGCCCTACCCTTCGTTTTTCGCACGCTTTTTTATCATTTTTTTAACTTATATTTTGCGGTTTATTTTGTGAGCTCCCTCAAGAGATTAAAATATAACCATAAAAAAATAAACATATAAATCAATTAATTAAAAATTTTTATTTGTTTATAAAATGTTCTTATAGCCCAGGATGATGTGAAAAATACGTTACAAATTACTTGAAGTTTCAAGTTTTGATGACAAGATTATCTCAGATTCAATTCAGTCTGTTTTTTATACATTCGTCCTTCACTCGTTATCGTTAAACGGAAAAGTGAACCATGGCTAATGAACATCGTACAGGCATGACATCCGCCCATTCCGGGTTTATCTCGCGCTTTACGCTGGGTACCGGCGCGCTGACGTTTGCCGCCAAAGATACTCTCGATATCGCCGGTTATCCCACTCGTGCCGGCAGCCCGGTGTTACAAAATGCCCCGGAGGCGACAGCGCATGCGACGGTGATTCAACAGCTGCTCGATAGCGGTGGTTGTCAGCTGCAGGGGAAAACGACGCTTCATGAGCTGGCCTTTGGCGTGACCGGGATCAATGCCTGGAGCGGAACGCCGCTCAACCCGCGCTACCCGGCGCTGATTCCCGGCGGTTCGTCGAGCGGTTCGGCAACCGTGGTGGCCGCCGGAGAGGTCGATTTTGCGATTGGCACCGATACCGGGGGTTCCGTGCGGATGCCTGCCGCCTGCTGTGGCATCGTCGGCCTGAAGCCGACCTGGGGGCGGGTGAGCCGTCAAGGGGTGATGCCGGCCGACAGTTCGCTGGACTGCGTGGGATTTTTCAGTCGCGATGTCGCCACGTTACGTCAGGTGTTGGCGCGACTCCCAGGCGAAATCGCCCCAGCCGTCAGCGCCCACCAGGCGGCCACGGCCTTTCTCTTCGGCCATGCCACGACGGACATTGAACAGCTGATTCGCGCCCGTCTGGCGCAGGCGGGAATGTTTCCCGCAGACGCGACGCTGCCGGCATTTGCCGAGGCGCATCAGGCAGGGCTGACGGTCATCTCCCAGGAGAACTGGCAGGCGTTTCAATCTCTCGCGGAGGAGCCTGAACTGGCCGAGGATGTCGCCGTGCGCCTGCGCGCCGGCGCGGAAATCAGCCCGCACCAGCGCCAGGCGGCAGAGCGCATTCGCCAGACCTTTACCGAGGCTGTCGATGCGCAACTCGCCCGCACGCCGTTTATTTTACTGCCGACGCTGCCGGCCTGCCCGCCGACGCTGGAAGAGGCGGCGAATCCACTCAATGTGGTGAACCTGACCCGGCTGGTGCGCCCGTTCAATTTAAGCGGTCATCCGGCGCTGACGCTTCCCGTTGGCGAGATAAACCAGCGGCCGGTCGCCCTGCAAATTGTTGCGGGGAAAAATAAAGACTATGAATTACTCTGTTTTGCTGAATCGCTAATGGCAAAACTGCAATACCCGTCAGACTCGCAGAGCAAATAAAATAATACATCCTGAATAATCTGCTTTATCGTGCCGTGGCCACTCAGTGGCTAAGCGAAATAAATATCGCCAGCGCACCGATAATCAGAAACATGACGGACATAAATATTTATTCTATTTAACTGGAAGAGGCTCAGTCGTATGTTAAACCCATCTGCAACGCTGCGTGCGGAAAAGACCCCGTACGCCAGTAATAGTGAATTCAGCGAATTGCTCGACGAATTAAAAAAGCGCAGCGAGGAGTTCGAACAACAACGCTATATCTCTGACGATATTATTTCGCGTTTTAAACAGGCTGGTGTTTATCGTGCGCTGGTGCCCACGCAATATGGCGGCGATGAAATCTCGCCAGCCGAATTCTGTCAGCTGATTGAGACCATCGCCACCGCCGACGGTTCCGCCGGATGGGTCGCCAGCTTTGGCATGAATCCCTTCTACCTCGGCGGCCTGCCGCTCAGTACGCTGGATGAGATCTATCGCCACGGCCCGGACGTGGTGTTTGCCGGCGGTATTTTTCCCCCGCAGAAAGCCATCGCTCAGGACGGCGGTTTTCAGGTCAGCGGGCGCTGGAGCTTCGCCAGCGGCTGTACCGGAGCCGAACTGATTGGCGTCGGTATTCTGCCGGACGACGGCTCCGCTCGTCCGCTGCCGCGTATCGCGGTGCTCCCCGCCGATCGCTTCACCATCGATCCGGTGTGGAATACCGTGGGTCTGGCGGGGACCGGCAGTCATGACGTGGTGCTCAAGGAGGCGTTTGTCCCCCAGGAGTGGACCTTTATCCGCGGCGGCGAACTCAGTCTCGAGGGCGCGCTCTACCGCTACCCGGTGCTGTCGCTGGCGACGCAGGTGCTCTCAGTGGTGGCGCTGGGCATCGCCCGCGCCGCGCTGGCCGAAATCTATGCCATCGCCGAACGCCAGAGTTCGGTCACCGGCGCCCCCTGTCTGGCCGATCGCCAGTTTGCGCAGATGGATATTGCCCATTGTGAAGCGGAGCTGCGCTCGGCCCGCTGCTGGTTTTACGATGCCATCGACGATGTCTGGCAGGTCATTTTACGCGGCGATGAACCCGATGCCGGGATGATCAACGCCCTGCGCCTGTCATCGACGCACGTTACCCGCGTCTCTTCATCGGTGACCACCCGTGCGCTCAGGCTGGCCGGAATGCCCGGTATTACCATGCGCAGCCCGCTCCAGCGCTACGCCCGCGACACGATGGTCATCACTCAGCACGCCTTTATGGGCGAGCTGACCTATATCAACGCCGGAAATATGTTCTTCGGCCACCCGCCGCTGCCCGGCTATTTATAACCCTTTAAGGAGTATGACGATGATCCGCGTTCTGTTTTGTATTGGCGTAAATCAAAACTTTTTCGATGCCCCCCCGGAGGTCGGCAAACAGGTCTGGGCCGCGTTTGGCGAGATGATGAAAGGTATCGAACGCACTGACGGCATTCAGGTTATCGGCAATATGGATGACGATCGGGTAATGGTCGGGCCTTCTACCGGCTGGCCGTGGACCACCTACGTCCTCGCCGATGCGCATGATTTTGACGCCGTCACCGCCGCCTGCAATCTGTTCCGCAGCATTCAGGTCGGCCCGGGACCAGACCGGCTGTGGAAATATTGCAAAGTTGAAGCTCGTACCGGGCGCGAATTAATTATTCAGGCGTAACTTATGAATCTGGAAAAGTGTCTGCAGCGTCTGGATAAACTCGAAGCGGCCAATCAGATTCGCAACCTGATGAGTCAATATATGCATTTATGTGACGATTTATCTTATCCGGATATCGCGCAGGAAATTGCTGACTTATTTTGTGAAGATGCTATCTGGGAAGGCCTCGGCAGTTTATACCAAAACAAACTGGGACGTTATTCCGGGCGAAAGAACATTGCCCAAATGATGGCCCGTTATATTAGCGAGCCCGCACACTTTGCCATCAACGTTCATTATTTAACGTCCGAATATATTGATATTGGCGCAGAGAATGAGGCTATCGGGCGCTGGAAAATGTTACAGGTTTCCACCTTTCGCGCCGGAGGGTCGCATCTCAACAGCGCAGAACTGGTGATTCGCTTTAAAAAAGCAGGCGAGCGCTGGCTCATAGACCATTTCACCACCCGTAACTTATTGAGTCGTCCGGTGGATTACTGGCACTCGCCGGTGGATTTACCCGTACCCGACACTACGCGGTCCCCGGAATGATTCCGCGGGCAGCCGATGCCTCTGCCCGCAGAAACATCACCGAGACTCAGGAGATTAAGCAATGTCTGAATGTATTCCGGTAAAAAATATTGAGAGCGGCTACGACGCCGCCACGCTGGGCGCCCTGGTACAGTCCGACCGGGTTCATACCTCGCTGTACACCTCCGGCGACATTTTCGCCCTTGAGATCGAGAAGATTTTTAACCAGACCTGGGTCTGGGTCGGACACGAAAGTGAAGTCCCGGACGCGGGCAGCTTTAAGTCCTCTATGGTCGGAACGCAGCCGGTCATCGTGGTACGCGATCGCAAAGGCAACATCAACGTCCTGCTGAACCGCTGTCGCCACCGCGCCGCCACCGTTTGCGAACACCGCAGCGGCAAAACCAACAGCTTTGTCTGCCCCTATCACGGCTGGGGTTACGGCCTCGACGGCGCCCTGCGCGGCGTACCGCATCCGGAAAGCTACGGCGATACCCTGGATAAAGCGCAGCTCGGCATGGTGCGTCTGCGCAGCGAAAGCTACGCGGGAATGATTTTCGCCACCTTCAACCAGCAGATGGAACCGCTGACCGACTTCCTCGGACCGGCCATGAAATGGATGGATCTGTTTATGAAACAGGGGGCGGGCTACCCGCTGCAGGCGACCACCGCCCACCGCTTCCGCTTCCCCGGCAACTGGAAGATTCAGCTGGAAAATACCACCGATGGCTATCACTTTCCCATCGTACATAAGTCCTTTCTGAGCTCCGTCGATAAGCAAACGGAAGAGATGCTCAACTTCGTTGACGGCAAAGGTTTTGTCGAAGATCTCGGAAACGGCCACAGCGTGATGGTGATGATCCCGGAACTGATTGACCTTGAAGAGAATCTCGATGCGCCGGTGCCGGATCGCTTCCTTGAACTGGCTCAGGCGCTGCGAGAAGAGGGCCACGAAGAGCAGCAGGTGCGCCGCATCGTCCGCGCCGTGGGCGGCAGCGGCTTCAACCTGAACCTGTTCCCCAACGTTGCCTGCTCGATGGCGTTCTTCCGCGTGCTGCAACCCGTCTCAGTGCAGGAGACCGAAATCCACCACGTGGTGCTGACGATGAAAGATGGCCCGGCGATTGCCAACCAGGCGCGTCTGCGGATGCATGAACACTTCCAGGGCCCGATGGGCTTTGGCACGCCGGATGATTCTGAAGCCTGGGAGCGCGTCCAGCGCGGCGGCGGCGCGGGCAACGATCTGTGGATCATGCTCAATCGCGGCCTGCCGGGAGAGACGCGCACCGCCGATGGACTGCGCAGCGACGTCAGCGCCGAAACCGGCATGCGTGCCGCCTATCAGCAGTGGAAAAAGTACATGACCGCAGAAAACCGGGGGCAAAAATGAGCGCACAACAGACTTTAACCGCCGCCATTCACTTTATTAATCAAGAGGCGGACCTGCTCGACCAGGGCGAATTCCACGAGTGGCTGACGCTGTGGCAGCCGCAGGGGATGTACATCATTCCTGTCGATCGGCAGACGACCGATTTCGCCAACGCGCTGAATTACGCCTATGACAACCAGGCCATGCGCGAGAAGCGCGTCCATCGTCTGTACAGCGGCGAGTCGATCTCGACGACGCCGCGCGCACGCACCATCCGCATGATCGGCCGCCACCGCCTGATCGAGGCCAGCGACCAGCGTGTCGAGATCCGCTGCGCCCAGTTTCTGTATGAGTACCGCAAAGGCAAAGAACACCATTACGTCGCCGACCTGAGCTACACCCTGGTGCCGCAGGGCGAGCGCTTTCTTATCGCGCAGAAGGTCGTCCGGCTGATTAACGCCGACGATTATCTGCATAGCATTGGCTACATCCTGTGAGGCTGCAATGACAAGAACCGTACTCGTAACCGGCGCCGGCAGCGGCCTCGGGTTGACGATTAGCCGCCATCTGTGGCAGCTGGGTTATCAGGTGGCGATGGCGGATATCGCCATCGACATCGCGTGCGAGGGGGCCCGGCAGATCGATACCGATCGACGGCGGCTGCTGCCCCTGGCGCTGGATATCCGCGAACCCGAACACTTTCACGCTGCGCTGGCGCAGATCGACGAACGATTTGGCGGGCTGGATGTGCTGGTGAACAACGCGGCGCTCACGCTGACCACGCCGATCATGGAGATCTCCGTTGAGGAGTTCGATCGCGTCACCAGCACCAACCTGCGGGGCACCTTTCTCGGCTGTCAGATTGTTGGCCGTTATTTTAGTCAACGCCGACAGGGCAACATTATCAATCTCGCCTCGCTGGCGGGACAAAACGGCGGCACCGCCTCCGGCGCCCATTATGCAGCCTCGAAAGGCGGCATTCTGACGCTGACGAAAGTGTTTGCCCGCGCGCTGAGCGCCGCCGGGGTCAGCGTCAACGCCATAGCCCCCGGCCCGCTCGATTTACCGTCCGTTCATGCGGCGGTAGCGGAAGAAAAAATGCCGGCGCTGCTGGAGATGATCCCGATGAAACGCCTGGGCGATCCGCTGCTGGTCGCCCGCGCGGTAGAGCTGCTGGCCGACCCGTCCGCCACCTTTATCACCGGGGCGACCTGGGATATCAACGGCGGCATCTATATGCGTTAAGCCCTGTCAGGGTGGAGAAGAAAGATGGCTGAAACACTGACCGTACGCGTCGCAGAACGCGAAATCCAGGGCGCCGATGTGGTGGTCCTGACCCTGGCTTCGCTGGACGGCGCTCCCCTGCCGCCGTTTAGCGCCGGGGCGCATATCGATCTCTATCTCGAGGAGGGGATCGTTCGCCAGTATTCACTGTGCGGCAGCCCTCATCATCCGCAGCAGTATCGCCTGGGCATTCTCAAGGATCGGACATCGCGCGGAGGATCGCTGGCGGCGCATCGGCTCCAGGTCGGCGCCACGGTGACGATCGGCACGCCGCGCAATCTGTTTGCGCTTGAGATGGATGCCAGCCACAGCCTGCTGATTGGCGGCGGGATCGGGATTACGCCGATGCTGGCGATGGCGGATACGCTGTTCCGCGCCGGAAAATCTTTCGCTATCCATTATTGCGGGCGCCGCCGCGACGGGATGGCCTTTTTGCACGAGCTGGCGGATTGCCCTTTTAGCGACCGCGTCCATCTGCACATCAGCGAGGAAGGAGAAAAAATCCGCCCTCACGAAGTGCTGGCCCCGCACCGCGCCGCCGCTCACGTCTACGTCTGCGGCCCGGAAGGGTTTATGGACGGGATAGCCGATGCGGCGCGCGGCTGCGGTTATCCGCCCGAACAACTGCATCAGGAGTTTTTTAACCGGGAAGTGGAAACCGGCGGCGCCAGCTTTACCGTCGAGGTCCCCGAGCTGGGCCTCACCGTTGCCGTCGGGGAGAACGAAACCATTGTCGCCGCGCTGAAAAATGCGGGGATCAAGGTCAAAGTCTCCTGCGAACAGGGGGTCTGCGGAACCTGCCTCGCCAATGTGTGCAGCGGCGTGCCGGATCACCGCGATGAGTATTTAACCGATGAAGAACGCGAAGATAACGACCAGATCCTGCTGTGCTGTTCGCGGGCCAAAACGCCCCGGTTGGTTATCGAAAGCTTCGAATACGTCAAACTGAAATAACGGATACCGCTATGAACCTGACATCTGATTTCCGTAACGCCATGGCACAACTGGGCAGCGCTATCACGATCATCACCACCGATGGTCCGGCAGGCCGCTTTGGCTTTACCGCCTCCGCCGTATGCAGCGTCACCGATTCGCCCCCCACGCTGCTGGTGTGTATGAACCGTTCTTCTTTCGCCCATGGCAAATTTAAAGAGAACGGCGTGCTGTGCGTGAACGTGCTCTCCGGTCAGCATCAAAACCTGTCCGCCATCTTTGCCAATAGCCAGCTGCGTTCGGAAGAGCGTTTTTTACACGACCAGTGGCTGACGCTGGAAACCGGCTCACCGGTGCTGGCGACGGCCGTCGCCAACGTCGACTGCACCATTTCTACCAGCCATGAAGTGGGCAGTCACAGCGTGTTTTATTGCGAGGTCAGACAGATTCGTCATCACCAGGCCGGCGACGGGCTGGTGTGGTTCAACCGCCAGTTCCATACCCTTAGCGCGCAGCCGTACCGCTAAGGTTCACCCTAACGAAAAATACCCTATCGCATAATGCCGCCCTCATACGCTTCGGGTTGCATCATGGCGTCAGCTCTTCGGCGCCCTCTTTTCACCTGTACTGGAGTAGATGTGATGTCTGGAACTGTAAGCGATACGCCGGTTAGCACTCCCCAATCAATGCGCAAATTGATTATCGGCTCTTTTCTGGGTAACTCCCTGGAATGGTATGACTTTTTTCTTTACGGTACGGCGGCGGCGCTGGTCTTCGGCCCCCTGTTCTTTCCGGCAACCGATGATCCGCTGCTCGGGGCCTTTCTGGCCTTTTCCGGTTTTGCCATCGGCTTTATCGCCAGGCCGCTGGGCGGCATTGCCTTTGGTCATCTCGGGGATAAATACAGCCGTAAAATGACCCTGATTATCACCCTGACGTTAATGGGCGCCAGTACCTTTCTGATTGGTCTGCTGCCAACCTATGAACACATCGGTATTCTGGCGCCAGTCGCCCTGATAACCCTGCGTTTTATCCAGGGCGTCGCCTCCGGCGGCGAATGGGGCGGCGGCGTCCTGATGCTGAGTGAGAATGCCCCGGCGCAACAAAAAGGCTACTACACCGCCTGGAGCCAGGTGGGGGTCTCCGGCGGATTTGTACTCTCTTCGCTGGCTTTTTATCTGGTGCAGCTGCTGCCGCAGGAAGATGTGCTGGCCTGGGCGTGGCGCATCCCTTTCCTGCTGAGCCTGTTTATCTTTCTGGTCGGCGTCTATATCCGGCGCAACATTGAGGAAAATGCCGAGTTTGTCGCCCGAAAACATGCCTCCGGGGAGAGGGAGGTGCAGCTGCCGGTGCTCAGCGCCTTTAAACATCACCCGAAAGCGATCTTGCAGGCCATTGGTCTGCGGCTGGCGGAAAACGGCGCGGTCTACATCTTTTTCACCTTTTCCGTAGTCTATTGCAAACATATCGGTATTGAGACCAGCCAGGTGATTGCCGCCGTGACCCTTGCCATGACGGTGGAGATCGCCACGATTCTCGGCTGGGGCTGGCTGTCGGACCGTATCGGCAGGAAAACGCTCTACTATATTGGCGTGACCGGCATGGCGCTGGTCGCCTTCCCGTTCTTCTGGCTGCTACAAATGCATAGCTTCCCGGCGATTCTGCTGGCGATGCTGCTGGCGCTGCCGGTATGTCACGGGGCGATGATCGCCGCCCAGCCGTGCATGATGGTGGAGCTGTTTCCAGTTGAAGTGCGCTATACCGGTCTGGCGCTGGGCCACGAGATTGGCGCCGTTATCTCCGGCGGGATAAGCCCGATGCTGGCGGTCGCATTTTTAATGAAATGGGACAGCTACGTCCCGGTGGCGCTGATGCTGCTGGCCTTTGCACTGCTGGCCCTGGTGGCGCTGTTCAGCATTCGTCATCCCGCGACGCCGCGCCAGCAGCAGCCGGCGCTGTAAATCCCTTCGGATCGGTCCGCAGGGATGCGCGCCGCTCCGGCAACCAGAACCACCGGCTGAGGCGATTGCCTGCCGCCGCTCTGATAAATTTAATTTTAAACAAAACAATGAATAAACAGGCACTTATTGCCGAGAAATAAAAAATATTTCCACGCCACAATAACGCTTAATTATTATTCATATATCAGTATGTTTGGTTTATCAGAAAGGCAATATTTATGAAAAAACTCCTTCTCGCTCTGGTTACCGCAGCGCTGTTGCTGCCGAGCCTCTCGGCTAACGCGACTTACCGCAGTGATAACCGCCAGGACGCACGCGATACCCGCCAGGATTCACGCCAGGGCGGACGCGATGCCAAACAGCAGTGCGTCAGAGACAATAATCAAAGCAACGCCAGCTGCCGCCAGGATAAACGCGATAACCGTCGCGATGGCCGCCAGGATGCGCGCGACGAAAAATGGTAAGTTAAGCGCGCACGGGCAGGCGTGGCTACCGCGCCCGCCTTCCCCCGCGCCTTGAGATTCAGCACAACGCCTCCCCTGTTATCAGAAATGCCGGCCTGACTCGGGGCGAATCAGCGCGTCAGGTTTAAGCTTTCCAACGGAAAGGGACGATCCTGCACCACGGTTTTCATCACCAGCGTCGAGCGCAAATGCTGCACCCCGGGCATCGCCGAGAGTTTGTCATCATAGAGTTTTTGAAACGCCGGGAGATCCCGGGTGACCACGTGCATCAGGTAGTCCGGATCGCCAAACAGCCGCTGGGCCAGCACGATCTGAGGGATCTCTTCAACCGCCTCTTCAAACGCGCTCACCGCTTTTTTATCACCCTCTTTTAAGGTCGCAAACACGATGGCCAGGAAATTAAAGCCCATTTTCAGAGGATCGAGGTTGGCCCGATAGCCGGTGATAACCCCTTCCTGCTCTAAAGCCCGCAGCCGTCGATGACAGGGAGAGAGGCTCAAATTGACCCGTTCAGCCAGCTCGGTAATCGACAGACGACCATCGGATTGCAGCTCAGCAATAATTTTTCGATCTATGCTATCCATTTGGAAGATTTTCTCTTAAACAGGGGGTTTTCAGCATAACATTGAAAACTTATTTCCCGTAAATCCCGATATTCTTTTCCTCTACAGAATACGGATACCGACGGGGGATCGTTATGCGCAATACCTTGAAACACGGTGGAGAGAGCCGGTCATGGAGATGAGTTTTATCGCCGGGTTCTGGGTTGTCTCTTTCCTGCTGATCATCACACCCGGTGCCGACTGGGCCTATACCATTAGCGCCGGCATCCACGGACAACGGGTGCTTCCCGCGGTGATCGGACTGATGTCCGGGCATCTGCTGGCGGCCATTATCGTGATCGCCGGGATCGGTGTGGCCGTTACCGGTCACCCGCTGGTGCTATCGCTGATCACGCTGCTGGGCGCAGCCTATCTGCTGTGGCTGGGGATCGCGATTTTGCGTCACCCCACCACGCCTGACGCCGCAACGCAGCAGGCCGGAAGCTGGAACCGTTGGGCGCTAAAAGGGTTATGTATTAGCGGGCTGAATCCAAAAGTCTTTCTCTTATTCCTCGCCCTGCTGCCACAATTTACCGATCCTGAAGGACGCTGGCCGGTTGCACTGCAAATGTCGGCCCTGGGAAGCATTCATCTGTTGACCTGCACGCTGATCTATTTTCTGGTTGGCTACGGGTCAAAAAGGCTATTAACCCACCGGCCGGAGGTGGCAAGAAGAGTCAGCATGATCTCCGGAGCGATGATGGTGGCGATAGCCATCCTGCTATTCTACAGCCAGCTGAAATAACGCTGCAGACGCGGGATGAACAAAATAGATTCACACCGATTTAAGTTATTTGTGCCCTCTCGACAGGGGGCCATCGCCCTGTCTGCATATTTCGCGGCAAGGGTTTGAATCTATTCGCCGTAAAAAACACCCTTTCTCTGTGATACCGGGGAAAGGCTCCAGATAACTCCAGTAATCTTCATAAAACCCCAAAACTGCATCTTAACAAACAACAGGATAGCCAGAACCCTCAAGCGAAAAGCGTCAAATAACTCCAGTAACCCCCCTGACCGCCACCATTTTCGCGCGCTACGCATACGAAATCGCCCTCCGGCCCTTAGCCGAAATTAAGTCCCGCGCGGAGAGGAGGCTTGTGCCGCCGGGCTTATTATTACTATTCTCGAACATAATTTTGCAGTATGGTTTAATCATTGTTGTAGTGATGCAGTGAATGCTACCCAGGCGAGTATATCGTTCTTCGCGTTCTGCGAAGCGCTTCGTGGAATATTCACCAGGCCAGAGCCGGATTCACTTTTGTAAGGAATGGCGGCAGGTTAACGGGCATTTAATTATTAGCAGACCAGAGACAAAAATCCTTCAACCTGCGCCGAGGCGACAAGGGAGAACCCGGAGATGATTTATCCATCCCCGTCCGCTAAGAGATCCGCCAGTCGTGATATCTCATGGCAGAGCGGCATGTATCAGGATGTCGATATTCGTTGGGCTAGCGCCAGAGCGATGCCCTGCGCCCCTGTATCACCGGCGTGTGCAACCAGGAGGAATGAAGGATGATCGGGACATGCTCCCCCCCAGGAACAGCGTCATTGTTTAACCCAAAAAGATTTAATCCATTGTATTCCATGAAGTCATTCGTTCCAGAGCATGGAGATACTTCATGATTCAACTAAATACCCGCCTTCTGATGACCCGGTTCAGCTTGATACAAGCTGGAGTACGTGACACGTTTTAAAAGTGCCTGGCGCGATGGCGAAATATAAGCGAAAAAATGTTCAATCGGACAACAAAGCTGGCCTGACGACAACGAATAGTTCGTAATATACGCCTGCAATTAAAAGGGAATATAATGAAGAATAATGCCGATATCAAAAAAAGGAACTTCCTTACTCAGAATGAGATTGAATCGCTTCTTAAAGCGGCGAACACCGGAGCACATGCTGCCCGAAACTATTGCCTGACATTACTCTGTTTTATTCATGGGTTTCGCGCCAGTGAAATTTGCCGCCTGCAAATATCTGATATTGACTTGCGCTCTAAGTGTATTTATATCCATCGTCTTAAAAAAGGATTTTCCACTACCCATCCTTTACTCAATAAAGAAATTCAGGCACTGAAAAACTGGCTGGATATTCGAAAAACCTATCCGCATGCCGACAGTGAATGGCTGTTTTTATCGCGTAAAGGCAATCCGCTTTCCCGCCAGCAGTTTTACCAGATAATATCCTCCTCCGGAGGCACCGCCGGATTAACGATTGAAATTCATCCCCATATGCTTCGCCATTCATGCGGATTTGCGCTGGCGAATATGGGTATCGATACCCGCCTTATTCAGGACTACCTTGGCCACCGAAATATCCGCCATACCGTCTGGTACACCGCGAGCAACGCCGGGCGTTTTTACGGCATCTGGGACAATGTAAAAGAGAAGCAGCGTAACAGCATTTTGCAATGACGGTCCGGGCGTCAAAAGGAGTTGACGCCTGATACTCTCGATGGCGTTAAAATGAACAACGATCGCTGAAAACATTAATAAATATTAACCATGCGTTAATTACGATTATTGTTCCCGCAAGTTCTTATTTCATACATAATACGGTTCCTGCTGAAACCCTTGTAAATACTCAGGATTTCAATTCGTTATTTATTGTCAGGTTAAACCATTCAGCATTATATTTTCCGTCCAAAGCCAGCTTCTCATTCACTTTTTTTCCTCGTAATTTGATGTACCTGGCAAGAAGCCTTGCTGTCACTATTGTGATATGCCATAAAATCTATAAAAATAAGAATTGTCGTGTAGCTATATTTTAACGATGTGTGAATGTAATGTGACCATCTATTTTTACAGCTTCAACATCATGGCAACGTGAAGAATGAACTGTATATGTACCTTTATATAATACGCCTTTAACACTGCGGATTATTTTTTAACCGTCCTGATAATTGCTTCAGGACGCTGTCTTTGTGCAAATTAATTTCAGGAGCATTGTATTGTGAATCGACGTCGTTTTCTTACCGCCAAAGAAGTTCAGGCAATGATGCAGGCGGCACGGCAGGGTCCAACCGGAGAGCGGGATTATTGCCTTATCCTGCTGGCCTTTCGTCACGGGATGCGCATCAGCGAACTGCTCGATCTGCACTATCGCGATCTTGACCTCAATGAGGGCCGCATCAACGTCCGTCGGTTGAAGAATGGATTTTCGACCATCCACCCGCTGCGATTCGACGAGCTGGAAGCTATTGCGCGCTGGACCCAGGTTCGCGCCGGCTGGAAAGCGGCACAAAAAACCAATGCGATTTTTATTTCCCGCCGCGGCACTCAGCTTTCCCGCCAGCAGGCCTATCGGATTATTCGTAGCGCCGGCGAAGAGGCCGGAACCGCTACCCACACTCACCCGCATATGCTGCGCCATGCCTGCGGCTATGAACTTGCGGAAAGAGGGACAGATACCCGTTTAATTCAGGATTATCTGGGTCATCGCAATATTCGACATACAGTGCGTTATACCGCCAGCAATGCCGCGCGTTTCGCAGGATTATGGGAAAGAAATAATCTGCTTGAAGAAAATTCTCATGGTTCGAAGAAATGATTTATTCATTTGATAAATAAGGATAAATTTAAAAATGAACAAGTCAATTGGGGCCAAACTGTTTATATCATAAAAATGTTTTGCAATCTTTTGCAACTGGCAAGTACATATATTCTCACGAATTAAATTCATCCGATTGATTACTATCATATTTTACCCTTAAGAAACTTTACTTATCTCTTCATCCTTTCCGCTTACCCGTCATCTCATCCGCCCTGACCTCGCCCGATGACCGACCTTCTTCAAAACAAAAAAACAGAAAATAAAACCAAAAAACAATAAATAAAAAGAATAATAACCCAACAACAATCTAAAAAAACCAAAAAACCAGGTGTTTATCTCAATGAGTCAAAATGGCCCCAATTGACTCATCAGTTGGGCGAAAACTGCGCAGAGCCGGCAGTCGAACCATTCGGCTGATACATGGAATGCCTGGAAGGCACGACGACTGCCAATTTCGGTTCGTAATATCGACATTGTTTAAAGGAAAACAGCATGAAAATCAAAACACTGGCTATCGTTGTTCTGTCAGCCCTGTCTCTGAGTTCCGCGGCGGCCCTGGCTGACACCACCACGGTTAATGGCGGCACAGTGCATTTTAAAGGGGAAGTGGTCAACGCGGCCTGTGCCGTTGATGCTGGCTCTATCGATCAGACCGTTCAACTGGGCCAGGTTCGTTCAGCCAAACTCGCTACTGCAGGCAGCACCAGCTCTGCGGTCGGTTTTAACATCCAGCTGGATGATTGCGATACTACCGTCGCAACCAAAGCTTCCGTTGCATTCTCCGGTACTGCCGTAGACAGCAGCAACACCACCGTTCTGGCACTGCAGAACTCTGCAGCCGGTGGCGCGACGAACGTTGGCGTACAGATCCTCGACAGCACCGGTACTCCGCTGGCGCTGGACGGCGCAACCTTCGGTGCAGCAACCACGCTGAACGACGGCACCAACATCATTCCTTTCCAGGCTCGCTACTACGCGACTGGCGCGGCAACCGCAGGTACTGCTAACGCCGACGCAACCTTCAAAGTGCAGTACGAATAATTCACTCATCACGCAAGGACGCTGCTCGGGCCAGGATGGCCCGTTATCCACAACAGGACTGGGGTGATAACGATGCAAGGAATGAAATCTGGCCTGCTGTTTTTTTTACTGTCGCCGCTCGCGCTGGCCGGAAACCAGTGGAATGTGACGTTACCCGGCGGAAATATGCGCTTTCAGGGCGTCATTATTGCCGAATCCTGCCGCGTTGAAGCAGGAGACCAGCAGTTGACGGTCAACATGGGACAGATCAGCAGCAATCGGTTTCATTCGCCAGGGGAAGATACTGACCCTGTTCCTTTCGATATTCATCTCCAGGATTGCAGCACCGCCGTCAGTCAACGGGTTGGTGTCGCCTTTCATGGCGTCGCTGATGGCAAAAATCCGGACGTGCTCTCGGTTGGCGAAGGCCCCGGCATCGCAACCGGTATCGGCGTCGCGCTGTTCGACAAAGAAGATCGCCTGATTCCGCTCAACAGCCCACCGGGCGCCTGGTCACGACTGTATACCGGCCCCACCACGCTCCATTTTGTCGCTAAATATCGGGCGACCGGACATCAGGTTACCGGCGGAGCCGCAAATGCTCAGGCCTGGTTCTCTCTGACCTATCAGTAATTAACCAGCAGGCATACCGGATGCAGGACATAACGGCGAGTATAAAAGGGGAAAACGTGAGAAAAACACTGGGGATGACACGCTGCTTACTGGCGGGCTTATTGATGATAACGACCGCCGGTTTCGCTGCGCGTGCCGAAGCGGGCGTGGCGCTGGGAGCCACCCGCGTTATTTATCCCGCCGGACAAAAGCAGGTTCAGCTGGCGGTGACCAACAATGACGACAACAGCACCTATCTGATTCAGTCGTGGGTCGAAAACGCCGACGGACAAAAAGACGGGCGCTTTGTGATCACCCCACCGCTGTTCGCTATGCAGGGCAAAAAAGAGAATACGCTGCGCATAATCGATGCGACCAACGACAAGCTGCCGCAGGATCGGGAAAGTTTGTTCTGGATGAACGTGAAAGCCATCCCCTCCATGGATAAATCAAAGCTTAGCGATAACACGCTGCAGCTGGCGATTATCAGCCGCATCAAGCTCTATTATCGCCCGGGGAAACTCGCGCTGTCGCCGGATCAGGCGGCAGAGAAGCTGACATTTCGCCGTAGCGCCAACACGTTGACGCTGATCAATCCCACGCCCTACTACCTGACGGTGACCGAACTCAATGCCGGCACCCGGGTGCTGGAAAATGCGCTGGTTCCGCCGATGGGGGAAGCCTCGGTAAAAATCCCGTCCGACGCCGGACGCGACATCACCTACCGGACGATTAACGACTACGGCGCACTGACCCCACGGATGAAGGGCGCACTGCAATAACCACGGGGAAATAGCGTTCTCCCCTGAAATATAAAAAGAACTGACAGCCGGGCGACTTCGGACCGGAGGGACTATGTCACATCTGAAATATGGATCGGACCGCCTGGGTGCGCGGCGCCGCGCGTCGGGATCGGCTCGCGTCTTTGCCCGGTTCCCTTTTGCCCTTTTGCTTGCCATGCAGGCCTTTTCCGCGCAGGCGGAACTTTACTTTAACCCGCGTTTCCTCGCCGATGATCCTGCCGCAGTGGCGGATCTGTCGAATTTCGAAAAGGGTCAAGAGGTGCCACCGGGCACCTATCGCGTCGATATCTATCTGAATAACGGCTTTATGACGACTCGCGATGTCACCTTTAAGAGCGGAGAGAACCACCACGGTCTGGCTCCCTGCCTGACCCGCGGCCAGTTGGCCAGCATGGGCGTCAACACCGCCGCCGTATCCGGTATGAATGCCCTCGCGGCCGATGCCTGCGTGCCGATGGCGGAGATGATCAAAGAGTCGACCAGCCGTTTTGACGTGGGCCAACAGCGCCTGTATCTGACCGTGCCACAGGCTTTTATGGGCAATCGTGCGCGCGGATATATCCCGCCCGAACTGTGGGATGACGGCATCACCGCCGGGCTGCTGAACTACAACTTTACCGGCAACAATGTCCATAACGATATCGGCGGCAGCAGCAACTATGCCTATTTGAATCTGCAAAGTGGCCTCAACCTCGGCGCCTGGCGCCTGCGCGATAACACCACCTGGAGCTACAGCAGCGGCGGCAGTTCATCGAGCAACGAGAATAAGTGGCAGCACGTCAACAGCTGGCTGGAGAGGGATATTGTTCCCCTACGCTCGCGCCTGACCCTCGGCGACAGCTATACCAACGGCGACGTGTTCGATGGCATCAACTTCCGCGGCGCCCAGCTGGCCTCTGACGACAATATGCTGCCGGACAGCCAGAAAGGTTTCGCCCCGGTCATTCACGGGATTGCCCGCGGGACGGCACAGGTCTCGATCAGGCAAAACGGCTATGAGATCTATCAGAGCACGGTGCCGCCGGGACCGTTTACGATCGACGACCTCTATGCCGCCGGGAACGGCGGCGATCTGCAGGTCACCATCAAAGAGACCGACGGTACCCGCCAGGTCTTTACCGTGCCGTGGTCAACGGTGCCGGTGCTGCAGCGTGAGGGCCATTCGCGCTTCGCTCTGACGGCGGGGGAATATCGCAGCGGTAACGACCAGCAGGAGAAGCCGAAATTCTTCCAGGGGACATTGCTGCACGGCCTGGCGGCGGGCTGGACGCTGTACGGCGGCTCCCAGCTTGCCGACCGCTACCGTGCCTTTAACCTCGGCGTCGGCAAAAACATGGGCGAGTTCGGCGCCGTATCGCTGGACGTGACCCAGGCCAACGCCACGCTACCTGATGACAGCAAGCATCAGGGGCAGTCGCTGCGTTTTCTCTATAACAAATCGCTTAACGAAGTCGGCACCAATATTCAGCTGGTCGGCTACCGCTACTCCACGCGGGGCTATTACAGCTTTGCCGATACCACCTATAGCCGGATGAGCGGCTACGACGTCGAGACCCAGGATGGCGTTATCCAGGTGAAGCCTAAATTCACCGACTACTACAACCTCGCCTACAGCAAACGCGGCAAGGTGCAGGTCAGCGTCACCCAGCAGCTGGGACGCACCGCCACGCTCTACCTGAGCGGCAGCCATCAGACCTACTGGTCAACCGGCAAAGCGGACCAGCAGCTGCAGGCCGGACTGAACACTGCGGTTGACGACATCAACTGGACGCTGAGCTACAGCCTGACCAAAAACGCCTGGCAGCAGGGGCGCGACCAGATGCTGGCGGTCAACGTCAACATTCCGTTCAGCCACTGGCTGCGCTCGGACAGCAAATCAGTATGGCGCCATGCCAGCGCCAGCTACAGCATGTCGCACGACCTCGATGGCCGGATGACCAACCTCGCCGGGCTGTACGGCACGCTGCTGGAGGACAATAACCTGAGCTACAGCGTGCAGACCGGCTATGCCGGCGGCGGCAACGGCGGGAGCGGCGGTACCGGGTACGCGGCGCTGAACTATCGCGGCGGCTACGGTAACGCCAACGTCGGCTACAGCCGAAGCGATGGCCTGAAACAGCTGTACTACGGCATAAGCGGCGGCGTGCTTGCCCACGGCAACGGCGTCACCTTGAGCCAGCCGTTGAACGATACGGTGGTGCTGGTTAAGGCCCCGGGGGCCGACAACGTGAAAGTGGAAAACCAGACCGGGGTGCGTACCGACTGGCGTGGCTATGCGGTGTTGCCGTACGCCACCGAATATCGTGAAAACCGCGTGGCGCTGGACACCAACACGCTGGCTGACAACGTCGACCTGGATGATGCGGTGGTCAGCGTGGTGCCCACGCACGGCGCCATCGTGCGCGCAGATTTCAAAGCGCACGTCGGCATGAAGCTGCTGATGACGCTAACCCGTAATGGCAAGCCGGTTCCGTTTGGCGCCATGGTGACCTCAGCCAATAACCAGAGCGGCAGTATCGTGGCCGATAACGGGCAGGTTTATCTGAGCGGTATGCCGCTGGCCGGCAAAGTGCAGGTGACATGGGGTGAAGGCCCCGATGCCAGCTGCGTGGCCGAGTATCAGCTGCCGCAAGAGAGCCAGCAGCAGGCGTTGAGCCAGCTGTCTGCCGTCTGTCGCTAAGGAAGAAATGATGATGACCAAATCGCTGTATCTGCTGGGAGCCGTGCTGTCGCTGGCCATCGCCAACGCTTTCGCGGCCGACAGTACCATTACCATCAGCGGATATGTCCGGGATAACGCCTGCGCGGTGGCGGGTGAGTCAAAAGACTTTACCGTCGACCTGATGGATAACGCCGCTAAACAGTTCAACACCATCGGCGCGACAACGCCGGTGGTGCCGTTTCGTATCGTGCTGTCGCCCTGCGGTAGCTCGGTGACCGCGGTCAAAGTGGGCTTCATCGGCGTGGCGGATAACGACAACACCAGCTTACTGAAGCTGGACAGCGGCGCTTCGGCCGCGGCGGGCATGGGGGTGCAGATTCTCAATGGTCAGCAGACGATGCTGCCGCTGAACGCCCCCTCAACGGCGATCGTCTGGACGACGCTGACGCCCGGGCAGACCAATACCCTGAACTTTTATGCGCGGTTGATGGCCACCCAGGTGCCGGTTACCGCCGGGCACGTCAACGCGACAGCGACATTCACGCTGGAATTTCAGTAACCGGAGGTTGAGATGAAATGCATTCCCCGAGAATGGCTTCTGGCGGGCGCGCTGGCACTGGCCTGCTCTCCCCTACAGGCGGCCGATATCACGATCACCGTTAACGGCAAAGTGGTCGCCAAACCCTGTACGGTCTCGACCACGAATGCCACCGTCGAGCTCGGCGACCTGTATACCTTCAGTCTGGTCTCGGCAGGCGCCGCTTCGGCCTGGCACGGCGTGTCGCTCGATCTGAGCAACTGCCCCATCGGCACCTCGCGCGTCACCGCCAGCTTTAGCGGTACCGCGGACGCCACCGGGTATTACAAAAACCAGGGTACCGCCGGCAATATCCAGCTGGAGCTGCAGGATGACGGCGGAACCACGTTGAACAACGGCGCCACTAAAGCAGTCCAGGTCGATGACTCAACGCAGTCCGCCCGCTTCCCGCTACAGGTCAGAGCATTGACGGTTAACGGCGGCGCCACCCAGGGAACCATTCAGGCGGTGATTAGCGTCACCTACACCTACGCCTGAATCAGGAGAGTAAGTTGATGAAAAAAATGATGACCCTGTTGACCACGCTGCTGCTGTTGGGCTGGTCGGTTAATGCCTGGTCCTTTGCCTGCAAAACCGCTACCGGGGCGACGATCCCCATCGGCGGCGGCAGCGCGAACGTCTACGTCAACCTGACGCCGGCGGTGAACGTCGGGCAGAACCTGGTGGTCGATCTCTCCACGCAAATCTTCTGCCATAACGACTATCCGCAAACCATTACCGACTACGTGACCCTGCAACGAGGCTCCGCCTATGGCGGGGTGCTGTCGAGTTTTTCCGGCACCGTAAAGTACAACGGTACCTCCTATCCCTTCCCCACCACCACGGAAACCGCGCGGGTCATCTATGATTCAACCACCGATAAACCGTGGCCTACCGTGCTCTATCTGACGCCGGTCAGCACCGCTGGCGGGGTGGCGATCACCTCCGGTTCCCTGATCGCGGTGCTCATTCTTCACCAGACCAACAACTATAACAGCGACTCCTATCAGTTTGTCTGGAACATTTACGCCAACAATGATGTGGTGGTGCCGACCGGCGGCTGCGATGTCTCCGCTCGCGATGTGACGGTAACGCTTCCGGATTATCCTGGCTCAATGGCCGTTCCGGTGACGGTTCATTGCGCGCAAAACCAGAATCTCGGCTACTACCTTTCCGGCACCACCGCCGATACCGCCAATTCGATCTTCAGCAATACCGCTTCGACGTCGGCGGCGCAGGGGATTGGCGTACAGATGACGCGTAACGGCAGCATCGTGCCCGCCAACAGCACGGTGTCGCTGGGTACGGTCGGCACTTCGCCGGTCAATCTGGGGCTCACCGCGACCTATGCGCGAACCACGGGTCAGGTGACGGCAGGTAATGTGCAGTCCATTATTGGGGTGACGTTTGTCTACCAGTAAGGGCTGCGCGACGCAGGCCTCCCCGCCGGTGGACTATATTCTTTCGCCCTGCGCGATAGCCGCCGAGGGGCTGTCTTCCCTGATGGACGACGGCGGCCTGCTGCGGCCCAGGCGCCTGTTCCCTCAGCTTCACGAGGCGCTGTTAATCCCCGATATTGTGACCGTCAGGCGTATCGTGGTTTTTTTACCCGACGATCCGTTCTGGCTGCTGCTCACTCTGCGGCAGGCGGGGCTGCTGCTGAAACACAGCGCCGTTCCGCTGCCGATGCTGATCCTCAGCCGCAGCCCGGCCAACTGGCTGTGGCAGACGCTGTTACATCAGGTCGGCAAGCCGCGCCATCTGGCCAGGGTACGGGCCGTCGCCTCTGATTTACCCTGTCGACAGCTGGCGGCGCTGCTCAGACCCGACGGCGGACAACGCTATCCCCTGCTGGCGCAGCTGGCGTCTCAGGAGATGATTATCTGCGCTAAACCGGCCGCCGGCGTGACCAAACCAGAACTGAGCACCGCGCTGGACTGGCTGCGGGGATTCAGCATCAATCATCAGGCACAACGTCGGGGGCTTAGTCACAAAACCCTCTACACCCAGAGAAGCTCAGGACTGAAAAAGATGGTTGAACATCATCCCCATCTGGCCAACCGTTTTCCCGGTAGCCAGACCAAAGGACAGAAAACGAGCGCGGTTACCGCGCTCTCCGCTTTTGAACGCGAGTTCATCCATGCCATTCACTGCCGGCAAGTGTTTCCTGTGTTTCAGCCCATCACCGATGGCCGCCTGATGTTGCAGGGCATCGAAATGCTGTCGCGCTGGCGACGCAATGGCGATGTACTGTTGCCAGCCGAGTTTCTGCCGCAGATACGCTCGGAATATGCCTGGCTGCTGCTCACGGCATTTGTCCTGCAGGAGGCCGTGCAGAATATCAATCAATACCCGGGCGACTATTATTTCGCGGTTAACATCCCGCCGGTCATCGCCAACAACAGCAACATTATCCGGATGATGGAGGCGGCCCGTCAGCAGCTGCAGGAACCGCAGCAGGGTGAGAGGCTGGTACTGGAATTTGCCGAAACTGTCGATCTCAATCGTCACAGTAAAACGGGCGATACGATCGCCCGCTTACAGCAGCAGGGCTTTCGCATCATGCTTGACGACTGCTTTTCGCGCAGCAGCGTCCTGTTTCCGGTCCGCACCGTGCGCTTTAATGAGTACAAGCTGGATATCAGTATCGTCAACGATCTGCAGCGGGATCCCCACGCCCTGGCGCTGATCAAAAGCCTGATCTATTACTGCCAGCTTTCCGGTAGCCGCTGCATTGCCGAAGGGGTCGATAGCCTGGAAAAATTTAATATGCTGAAGGCGTTGGGCATCGATCGCTTTCAGGGCTATCTGATCTCACCGCCGGTCACTGGCGATAATCTGGAGGATCTTATTCAGCGTTTTTCGCCGGGACGCTATCCCACCAGCATTGCCGGGTAAATCCCATCCATTTTCAGCTCCGTCCAGCATGAAAAACCCGACCATCCGGGTCGGGATTCTCCATTAAACTTCAGCCCTGATGTCAATTCACATGGCTATGGCGAATCAGGGGTAAAACCCCTGGCTCCGGGTTCGGCTTCGCGGCGGGACTAACGGGCGTAATCCACCGGCTCTCGATGAGCAGCAGCGGGCCGTTGGCAGCGGGCTGGACTGCTCAGCCGTCTCCATTTCCCAGTCTGGTTACCTGTCAGGCCGTTCAGCTGGTGAGATCGGCGGCACATCTCAAAGAGGCATTTGACGGTAGAGAGGATGAATCTGAGGGTTGGGTTGAGCGAGAAGCGGGCGTAACATCTTCGGGATAGTGTGGGAATGGTGTTGTCCCGTCAACCGTTTCAGGCTGATGTTTTACCTGGCAGCATACTTTATGCTTGTCACATTCATTTTGCAGGATATGAACATGATAACCGTAGAGAAGTCAGATCCATTTTCTTCAGAATCCCATCGCTTAATCGAAATGCTGTCGGCAGAACTTGCCGCTATTACGGGTGATAACGGCAAAAGCAATTTCACCGTTGAAGCAATGTATGAGGACAAAGCCTTATGGGCATTGGCAAAGAATGCTCATGGCGATGCAATAGGATGCGGAGCTATTCGGCCGTTAACGCCAAATATAGCCGAGCTTAAAAGAATGTTCTCAGACCGAAGTGTGCCAGGAGTTGGGAGAGCTTTACTTGCTTTTCTGGAAACATCTACAAAAGAGATGGGATATAGCGAACTTAGACTGGGAACTCGACACATCAACCAACGGGCTGTAAATTTCTACGAGAAATATGGATATATACGCATCGAGAATTACGGCCCCTACATAGGTAGGACAGAAGCCGTCTGTTTCTCAAAAGAATTGCGCTGATTGTATTAATCGGACCTGCAATCCACTCCTGGCACGAAGCGGACGAGCTGACTGGGCTGAAGGTCCCCTGTGAGCAAGCGGCGTACCCGATCTTTTGACATTCCCAACAATGGATGCATGCCGGGATGATTGATTGAACATTTGATTGTTAAACAACGGAGTTTTTATGGCCAGGTGTGTTTTTGCATTTTTTTTTATGTTATGCGCATTTGCGGTAAATGCTGCTGATGGCGGTAATGGTGGTGATGGAGGGAATTTTTCTGATGGAGGAAACGGTTCAGACGGTAGTAATACTGTCTCTACTCCGGGCCGCGCGGGTTGTCCGGGCGGAACCAATCCAGACCGTTCGGGAAAATTTTATCTTCCCGGTACAAAACAGCAATGCAATCCCGGGAAGCAGGATGCAATGAAACGCTCTAAGTAAAAGCGGCTGACCTTATCCTCATTGGGTCAAAGGTGATTCACGGGCAACGTCCCCGCCTGACACAAACCAGCCACTCACTCCCCCAACGACATTGGCTTACTGCCCCCCGGCGGCAGGCCGAATAATTTACGCACCCGGTTAAGAAACGCGCCATAGGGGCGGCCCAGAAAAAGCATCATCAAGGCGGCGCCGCCGCACATCGGCGAGATAGCCGACGGTTCTCATTGCCGGCCTCTTACCCTCTGCCACGGCCGGCGGCGCATCACTGCCGCCCTCAAATAACGCGCCTGCGACCAGGGGGATGCATATAATCAACCCCATTGACGCTAAGCGCCAGGTAGCAAAGCGCACGCCTTGCCACTGCCCGAACTCACAAGATATCGCACCTTGTCAGGTGGTAAAAAATAATAAAAGTCCCTGACGGACTTCGCACCAGGCCGGTACGACGATGCTGGCCGGAATATTGGCTTTAAATGGGATAAGACTATGGGTTCACAGGTATCCGCAGCGGAAGATTCACTGCTGCGGCACAGGTCGTTCGTCACCTTTTGGCTGGCGCGCACCTGCTCATCATTCGGTTTTCAAATGTTTTCGGTTGCCGTTAGCTGGCAAATTTATGCCATCACCCATAGCGCGATGGCGCTCGGGATGATCGGCCTGATGCAATTCTTACCCTCGGTCCTGCTGGCGCTCCCTGCGGGACACCTTGCGGATCAGTTCGATCGGCGACGGATTGTGCTGCTTGGCCAGTTCATTGAATGGGTAGCGTTACTCGGGCTGGTTGCGCTGACGCTGCTGCATTGGGCGGACAAGATTGAGATTTGGGGACTGGTCTTTTTAATCTCGGTGGCAAAAGCGCTGGAGTGGCCGGCGATCACTTCGATGCTGCCGGCGCTGGTACCGCCGCCGATCCTCGCGCGCGCGATGGCGGCCAGTTCCGTCGGAGGACAGGCGGCGGTCATTATCGGCCCAACGCTTGGCGGTCTGCTGTACGTGGCGGGTCCGGAAGTGGTGTACGGCGTATCGGCGCTGTTCTATCTGTTCTCTCTTGTACTGGTGAGCCGACTGCGCTATGAGCGGCCGCCGCAAACCCGTCTGCCGATGAACCTCAAAAACCTGTTTGCCGGGGTGCATTTTATCCGCGAGCGAAAAGATGTGCTGGGCGTGATTTCGCTCGATCTGTTTGCCGTCCTCCTCGGAGGCGCGACGGCGCTATTACCGATCTTCGCCCAGGATATTCTCCATACCGGCCCATGGGGGCTGGGGATGCTGCGCGGCGCCCCTTCGGTTGGCGCGCTGCTGGTGGGCGTCTGGCTCAGTCGCCACAAGCTGGAGAAAAACGTGGGTCTGATCATGTTCGCCTCGGTGGCCGGCTTTGGCCTGGCGACGCTGGTGTTTGCGCTTTCTGCTCAGCTGTGGCTTTCCCTGCTGGCGTTAGCCGCGCTGGGTGGGTTTGATATGGTGAGCATGGTGATTCGCGGCGCGCTGGTACAGCTGGATACGCCGGATGATATGCGCGGCCGGGTCAATGCTGTGAACGCTATCTTCATTAATACCTCAAACCAGCTTGGGGAGTTTGAGTCTGGCCTGCTGGCAGCGTGGATGGGTGCCGTACCGGCCGCGGCGCTTGGCGGGATTGGCACGCTGGTGGTGGTCGCGATATGGATGACCATTTTCCCGCACCTGCGCAAAAGGCAGAAGCTGGAAAACGAGGGCCCGGGCTGACGACAGAAGCGCTTCCCGGTCGCTACGCCGGAAGTCAGGCGACAGGCCGGAACCATGCTGGCGCCAGAATATTATTCGCCATCATCGCCAATAACAGGCATCCCGGATGCAAAAGCCCTTCATCATCTAAAACTGAGCACCGGCTGAGACCGGTGCTTTTATTTCAGGCCCGGATATCATCGTACTCGCGGGTATTATCAAACTCATGTTTCGCAAAGGGACATAGCGGGATAATTTTACGCTGTTCTCCGCGCATCTTTTCCACTACTTTCGCCACCAGCTGTTTGCCTACCCCCTGCCCTTTCAGGCTCTCGTCGACATCGGTATGTTCAATAATGCTGAGATGTTCGCCGGTGGGAACAAAAACAATTTCCGCGACCTGATTCCCTGCCGCATCGTTGACGTAAAACTTGTTATGGCCTTCCAGTATTTCCATCATTTCCTCACTTATTTCTGGCGATACTTCAGGGCGCCGCTCGGGCAGGTGTCGATCACACGCACGACGGTGGCGACATCCACTTCATCCGGGATGATCCACGGCTTACGCTTCAGGTTGAAGAGTTTTGCGCTACCGCGAACGCAGTTCCCCGAGTGCTGGCAGATGTCCGTGTTGAAGTAGACATCAATCTTCTCGCCGGTATATACCCGGTAGCCCGCCTCCAGTAATTCCTTATCCATGACATTGCCTCAATTATTTTTCTTGTTCAGGAGCTAAGCATAGCCCCGCCGCGGAAAGCCAGCTATGGTGAAATCAAAAATCACCTTCATATATGTCATAAGATTTATCGCATTAATGCGAAATAAACGCTTTTATATTCACTTTTCCTGCAGGAGCGGCGCTGACGCCCCCCATAAAATAGACAGCCCGTCTCTTCCCTTTGCTTTTATTTCCCCGTGAGGGCGATTAAACTCACTCCACAATGGTATGAGCGCTCAGGAACTATCCTTTGAATTATCGAGTGAAGCTGGCACGTCCGGCGCTATTATTCATGTTTTTATTTCTCTCTGGTTGTTCATTATCACCAGCGATTCCGGTATTAGGCGCCGCATTTCCTGGCTGGTTTTTCTGTTTATTGGGCGGCGTGCTGTTACTCATTCCCTGTCATATCCTGATCGTCCGCAAAGGCTGGCAATCACGTTTTTCTCCGCTGGTATTCAGCTACCTGGCTCTGATGTTCCTGTTCGCCACGCTCCTGTGGTTCCTTTTCTTTGTTTACTAAGCCCCTATGACAAACTCCAGCCCAAGCGTATTACGGAAAAAGTGGCCTCTGCTGGCCCTCGTCCTCGCCGCGATCGTGGCGCTTATCCTGGTTATCTGGCAGCTTCAGACCTCGCCGGAAACCAATGATGCTTACGTCTATACCGATACCATCGACGTGGTGCCGGAAGTGAGCGGCCGGATCGTGGAGATGCCCATCCGCGACAACCAGCGGGTGAAAAAAGGCGATCTGCTGTTTCGTCTCGATCCGCGCCCCTATCAGGCGATGCTCGATGACGCCCGGGCCAGGCTGACCACGCTGGATGCGCAAATCATGCTGACCCGGCGCACAATTAAGGCCCAGGAGTACAACGCCCAGTCCGTCGCCGCCGCGGTAGAACGGGCGAAGGCGCTGGTAAAACAGACCACTTCGTCACGCACGCGTCTTGAACCATTAGTCCCGCAGGGCTTTGCTTCACAAGAGGATCTCGACCAGGCGCGAACCGCCGAAAAAGCCGCACGCGCAGAACTCGACGCCACGCTGCTGCAAGCGAAACAGGCTTCGGCCGCTGTGACCGGCGTTGACGCCATGGTTGCCCAGCGGGCGGGGATTCTGGCGCAGATCGCGCTGGCGGAACTGCACCTGGAATTTACCGAAGTCCGGGCGCCTTTTAACGGCGTGGTGGTGGCGCTGAAAACCACCGTCGGCCAGTACGCCTCGGCGTTAAAACCGGTATTTACCTTAATGGATGACGACCGCTGGTATGTCATCGCCAACTTCCGCGAAACCGATCTTAAAAACGTCCGCCCCGGCGTAGCGGCCAGAGTCACCATCATGACCAATCATGATAAATCGTTCGCCGGCGTGGTCGATTCCGTCGGCTCCGGCGTGCTGCCTGAAGGCGGGAGCGTGATTGAAGGTCTGCCGATTATTCAGAAGAGCATCAACTGGGTTCATGTTTCGCAGCGTTTCCCGGTGAAGATCGCGGTGAAAGATCCTGACCCCGAACTCTTCCGTATGGGCGCCTCTGCCAGCGCCGTTCTTCAGCCTCAGTAAGGAGGCGCTATGCAGAACGTCTGGTCATTTCTGCACCGGGAACTCCGCGACGCGCCGGGGAGGGCAAACTACACCCTGCGCCTGACCCTGAGCTGCGCGGTGCTGATCGTCCTGTTTATGACCCTGCAGATCCCTTTTTTGGCCGTGGCGCTGATCGTGGTGTTTTACGTCAGCCAGCCTAACGTGCTGATGATAAAGCTGGTGAGCGTGGTCTTTTTCCTCACCGTCAGCGTGGCGCTGGGCTGTGTGCTGCTGATCATCAAATGGACTTATGACTATCCGCTGATCCGCCTGGTCGCCTCGGTAGCGCTGTTTTTCGGCGCCATCTATCTGATGCGGGTGCTGGGCAAGCTGGGGCTGGCCTTTTTCGTCGTCGCGCTGGTCGTTATCTACGCGCAGACTTTCCCCTCGATGACCAGCCAGAGTGAGATTCTGGTGCGTCTGCTGCTCTGGCTATGGGTCGTCATCAACCTCGCCATCGTGGTCACGCTGCTGGTCAACGCCGGTTTTCAGCAGGCTTTTCCCGGCTACCAGTTCAAAGCGAGAATGGTGTTCTTGCTCCGCCGGGTGGCGGCGCTTCTCGCCAGGCCGGACGCCGGTTCTCCGCCAACTTTCAAAGAAATTGCCGAACAGTTCGCCCAGCTTCAGTCTCTGTATCAGCAGGCGACCCGCTCCAGCCCAGAGATAGCCGATAACCCGCAGACGTGGCAATCCCTGATGGCCGCCACCCTTCACTGCTATCATCTGGCCGCGCTGCTTCAGCCGGAAGAGTCCCCTTCCGCCGGGCGTCTGCAGCTTGCCGCCGCGCTCTCGACGCTGGCGCACAATCTGGACCTCAGCACGCTTCCGGCAACCCTGCCGGAGGCCAGCGCGCGGGATACGGCGAACGGCGTCATTTTGCAAGAGATGGCCACGACGCTGAGCCAGCTGGCGCGCGGCGAACCGGTGCCGCTGCCGGCTGGCGAAGAGGAAAAAGCGCCCCTACTGCTGCCTGACGCCTGGTCGAACCCCGCGTATCTGCACTTCGCGCTTAAAACGCTGCTGGCAACGCTGCTGTGCTACGTTTTTTATACCGCCGCCGACTGGCAGGGTATCCATACGATTATGCTCAGCTGTGTCATTGTCGCCCAGCCGGGGCTCGGCGCGACGCTGCAGAAAACCTGGCTGCGAACAGGCGGTGCCCTGCTCGCGACCCTGCTGGCGCTGTTAATGATCGTCTTTATTCAGCCGCATACCGAATCTATCGTCGGCCTGCTGGCGATGACCCTGCCGGTGATGGCGCTGTCGGCCTGGATAGCAGCGGGGTCTGAACGCATCGCCTACGCCGGGATTCAGATCGGCTTTACCTTCTCACTGGCGTTTCTCAGCTGGTTTGGCCCGCTGACCAATTTGACCGAGCTGCGCGATCGCGTCATCGGTATTTTGCTCGGCGTGCTGGTCTCTTCGATTGTCCACCTCTACCTGTGGCCGGATAGCGAGGCCCCGCAGCTCAAATCGCGGCTGGCCGATCTCTACCGGCGGATTGCCGATGACCTGCGCGCCAGTCGCGATGAGGAGCAGTTAGTGCCGCTGTTTCATGCCCTCAACAGCGCCGAAACGCTGATGCATCGGGTGGCGGCTGAACCGCTGAATGCTTATGCTCACCCGCATCCCGAGGCAAAAACCTGGCCGGTGAAGGCCACCTGGACGCAGGCCCTCGAAATCGTACGCTTCAGCGAAGGGTACCGGCTGTACGCCGCGCCGGGAGATACCTTTCTGCGCCACTGCGCCGGGTCGCTCGAGGCCTATGCCGATGATATCGACCGGCAGCAGGCGCCCGTGCCGTTCGGCGAGCTTCGGCCCGACCCCGGTAATCCTTTTGGCCGCCCGCTGATCACTCTGCTGACGACATTACCGAGCTGGTCGTCCGCACCTTTACCGCTTTCGCGACAGGCAGATAAGTCATGAGAAAAATGGACACCGCAGCCCGCTTCCTGCGCTACTCACCGCTCGCCTTCCTTCTGACGCTGGTCACCGGCTGCGCGTTAATTCAGGACGATCCGGGCCAGGTCACCATCGTGAACCCGCAGCAGGCTGAACTCGCGCAGGTGATTCACCTTGCCAACAGCGGCTGGCCAGCGGCCAGATGGTGGGAGGGCTATCACGATGCCCAGCTTAATATGCTGGTCAACCGCGCGCTGCAAAACTCCCCGACCATGCAGGCCGCCCGGCTGCGGATTGCGCAATCGCAGTCCACCGTAGAGCTGGCGCAGTCGGCAATGGGCGTCCAGGCCACCGCGGTGGCGGCTCAGAACCGGCTGCGGGTTACCAACAAACAGTTCACCTGGCCCTACTCTTACTCTCTGCCGGTCGATAAAAATGGTCCGTGGTACACCCTGAATACCGTCGGCGTCGGTGCCACGCTGAATATTGATTTATGGGGAGCCGATCGCGCCCGCGTTGCCGCCGCCATTGGCGAGAAAAATGCGCGTCAGGCGGAAACGGCGGGAATCGAGCTGGATCTCGCCAGCAGCGTGGCGCAGCTGTACTTTGCCATGCAGGCCACCTTCCAGAAGATGACGTTGTTGCATCAGCTGGAAGAGATTGCCCGTCTCTCGGTGCAGGCGCATGAGCACCGTACCCAGCGCGGCGTTGAGGATAGCGTGGATATCGCCAATGCCCAGGCCGAGCTGCTGGCGGCGCAGCAGCAGATCATTACGGCAAACGGGACGCTGACGCAGTACCGGGAAACATTGCGGGCGCTGATCGGCGCCGATGCGCGCAGCATGCCGGAGATCCATCCGGTCCCCCTGCCGACGCTACAGGAAACGCTGCCCGACTCGCTCTCCTTTGAACTGCTGGCCCGCCGCCCGGATCTCCAGGCGCTGCGCGGCTACGTCACGGCGTCATTAAGCCAGGTCGATGCGGCGAAGGCGGCGTTTTACCCGCACTTTGATATCAAGGCCTTCTGGGGATACAACGCCCTGAGCGTCGGGGATCTGTTTAAATCGTCCTTCCAGCAGATCAACCTGCTGCCGGGGCTGTATCTGCCGATCTTCGACGGCGGCCGGCTGAATGCCAATCTGCAATCGGTCCGCACCGCCAGCAATATTCTGATCAAACAGTACAACCAGGCGGTACTGGATGCCGTGCGCGATGTGGCGATCGGCTCCAGCGAGCTGAACGATCTTAATCAGCAAGTGGTGCTGCAGAAGCTGAAGGTGACGGCCGCCATGGCCACCTCCCGCAGCGCCAGCGCCCACTATCAGCGGGGGCTGGTCAGCTACTATGCGGCTCAGGAAGCGCGTCGTCCCGTCATCGCCCAGCAATTGCTCCTGCTGGATATCGAGGCGCAGCGGTTGAGCAGCGACATTACGCTGATTAAGGCATTAGGCGGAGATTACCGCGGCCCGGCGCTGGAGAATCTGGGCAAACAGGCGCGCTGAGGCGCCCCTTGCGTGCCGGCGAGCGGGCGTCAGCGGAATAGCTGCCACTCGCGCGCCTGATTCACCGCCTGAATCCGACCATTGACCTGCAGCTTGTCGTACAGCTGCTTGAGATGCCACTTCACGGTTTCGGCCGTAATTCCCAGGGCCCGCGCGATCTCTTTGTTGGAGTAGCCTTCGGCGATCAGCTCCAGCGTCTGCTGCTCCCGCTCGGTCAGGCGAAGCTGCGCGGGCGCCCGACGGCTGACGGTCGGCAAGATCCCGGCAGCGTTGAGTCTGGCGAGGTGCTGCGTCAGCGCATCGCTGAAGACCTCGTCGTGCCCCCCACGCTGCCGGGTAGCCGCCAGTAATGAGGCCATCTCTTCTCCGCCATCAAGCAGGCTGCGCCACAGTTTTTGCTGAAAGGCGCGATGCAGCGTCGGGATCCCCACCGTTATCGCCCGCTCCCGTTCCCCGGCGCGCCACAGGGCGACGGCCTGAATAAGCCGCAGGCGTACGGCAAACAGCCACTCGCCGCCGCGCTCCTGCTCAGCGGCCAGCGTATCGAGCTGCCGCGCCGCCGCCAGCGGTTGTCCGTCGGCCATCAGCATCCGGCTCTGACTGAGGGTTAAACAGGCGCTCACCACATCATTTTTCTCCGCGCCGAGAGACAGTCCCTGAAGGCGACGAAGCAAACTGTCGGCCGCCGCGCGATCGCCGGCATGGAGCGCATTGGCAATACGCTCAGCCAGCAGCGGCGCCTGCGCCCGCAGCCATCCACGCTGAACCGCCAGGCCTTCGGCATGCAGCAGCAGCGATGTCATCTCATCCGTCCGGCCATCACGTTGCGCCAGCTTCGCCAGCACGATATAGCAGCGGCTAAACCCATCCGGCGGGCAAAAGTCATCGATCATCTCAAGACGGAGCGTCAGCAGAGTGGGGATGCGCTGTACCTCCCCCTGCTCCCAGGCGATTTCGGCCAGAATCGGCGCCAGGGTGGCGCCGCTGCTGGAGTGAGGACCGGTCTGCTGTTCGGCATACTGTAGCGCCCGCCCCGCCTGCCGCTGCGCTTCGGCCAGATTGCCCTGGCGCAGGTATCCCTGGGCCATCACAAACGCCCGGTAGACCTCGACGAACAGATTGCGGTTCGCCACCCGCATACCCGCTACCCGCTGCTGGACATCCAGCGCCTGTTGCGGCCGGGCGTTCGCCAGATGGCAGTAGCTGAGAATATTGCACACCAGGCCATCCACCCAGATATCGCCGCAGGGCACCTCGTGCAGCAGAGGTTCCACGATAGCAATACTCTGGGCAATATTGTCGGCGAAAGCTTCGCAGATCGCCCGAACCACGCGGAGCTTCACCCACGAACTGTGGGCCATCGCGCTGCGGTTGGCGACCGCCAGCGACTCAATGGCGTCCAGCAGCTGGCGGGCATCGTGGAAACGAAAACGGTGTGCGAGCGCCCAGGCGAGGTTCGTTTGCAGCTCGATGCGGGAAGGGTCCAGATTTGCCGGCAGATAGCGGATCCAGCGCACCATCGTCTCGATATCGCCCTCTTCCGCCAGCGACTGCACGCCGGCTTCCGCGTGTCCGGCCCCCGTTTTCCCGGCGGCCAGCGCATGGCGAATCGCCTCGGCCCACAGCTGCTGGCCGGCAAACCAGTTGCTGGCCTGTTCATGCAGTACGCGGATATCCACCTGCGCACTGTGCTGCAGACGATACAGCAGCGCTTCGCGCATCAGCGGGTGGTAGCGGAACCAGAACCCGTCCGCATCCAGGGCCGAGAGAAACAGATTGTGCCGGGCTATCCACGCCAGCATCGCCTCTCCGTTGCCTTTCCCGGTCACGGCATCGCACAGCGACGGATGCAGGCGGTTGAGTATTGCGGTTCGCAGAAGAAAGTCCAACACCCCGGCGGGCAATGGCGCAAAGATCACCTCTTCCAGGTAGCGAGAGAGGGCGCGGGAAGCGGTATTCAGCTTGCCGTCGGTCGGGCAACAATGGGTGCTGCCGCTTGCTAAAGCCGCCATTTTCATACCGGCAACCCACCCCTCCGTGCGGGCAATCAAGCGCGGAATCTCCTGCGGATCCGGTGCCGGGGAGATCGACGTGGCAAAATAGGTTCTGGCCTCCTCAGCATTAAACCGCAGCGCACGATCATCGATCTCCACCAGCCGATCCTCCATGTGCAGGCGACTCAGCGCCAGGGGCGGCTGGCTGCGACTGGCAATAATCAGATGCAGAGACGGCGGCGCGTGGTTCAGCAGCCAGTTCAAACCATCATGAATCTCCGGGTGAGCAATATTCTGGTAATCATCGAGGATCAGAGACAGCGAAATCGGATAGCTGTGCAGCTGGTTGACGAGCCCGGCGAGAAACAGCCGAAAGTCGTCTCCGGGGGCGCTTTCCGGCAGAGCATTCGCCGCTTGCCAGAGCGGCCGCAGCGCCGCCTGCAGATAGCGCATAAACAGGAAGGGCGTGTTGTCATCTTCATCAATGCTCAGCCAGGCCAGCGTACTCCCCTGCTGCTGCCGATGCTGATACCACTGGGCCAGCAGCGTGGTTTTGCCGAACCCGGCGGGGGCGCATACCAGCGTTAGCGTGCTGGTGAGCGCGGCGTCCAGCCGCTGCAGCAGACGATCGCGCGACTGCAATACCCCCGGTGTGCGCGGCGGCGTAAAGCGCGTCGCGATAAGCGGCAAGGTGCGCGCAAGGCGAAACGGTTCCTGATGAACAAACTCGCTTAATGCGTCATCCGTCGGGGGTAACAATTCCATAGCGCCATAACCTCCTCATCCCGTGCATACGCCATTATCCCCCCCAACCGGGGGGTAGGCCACGTTTATCCATACCTATAGAGTAGTTTTATCCTTTGCCGCCGATGGGCAGTACGCCAGGCCTGCGCCTTCGTGCAGCGAATCTTTTCTCCATCAGGCATCCATCGTTTCTTAATCAGTACAAGGTGTGTACAGAAATGGCTATCGAAAATAAAGTTGCATTAGTCACCGGTGCCGGTCAGGGCATCGGCCGCGGTATTGCTTTACGTCTGGCCAAAGAGGGTGCGTCGTTGATGCTTGTCGACGTGAACCCGGAAGGGATTGCGGCGGTCGCCGCCGAAGTTGAAGCGCTGGGCCGTAAGGCCGCCACCTTCGTGGCGAATATTGCTGAACGTGACCAGGTGTATGCCGCCATTGATCGGGCGGAAAAGGAGCTGGGCGGCTTTGATATCATCGTGAACAACGCGGGGATTGCTCAGGTACAGGCGCTCGCCGACGTGACCCCTGAAGAGGTCGATCGCATCATGCGTATCAACGTTCAGGGGACGCTATGGGGCATTCAGGCCGCGGCGAAAAAATTTATCGACCGCAAGCAAAACGGCAAAATCATTAACGCCTGCTCCATTGCCGGGCACGACGGTTTTGCCCTGCTGGGGATCTATTCCGCCACTAAATTTGCCGTTCGCGCCCTGACCCAGGCGGCAGCGAAAGAGTACGCCAGCCGCGGGATCACCGTGAACGCCTACTGCCCGGGGATTGTCGGGACCGGCATGTGGACCGAAATCGATAAGCGCTTTGCCGAAATTACCGGTGCGCCGGTCGGTGAGACCTATAAAAAATATGTAGAAGGGATTGCGCTTGGCCGTGCGGAAACGCCGGACGATGTGGCGAGCCTGGTCGCCTATCTGGCCGGCCCGGATTCCGACTATATGACCGGTCAGTCGATCCTGATCGATGGCGGGATTGTTTACCGTTAATACCCGAAGCGGGTCGTCTCCGACAGACGGCCCGCGCTGATCCCGCCAGCCTCATTTTCTTACGGTTTCCCCTGCCCCGCCATGGCGCTGACGTTCACTGCCTCCAGCCCGTTCGCTGGTCATTCATAATATGCCCGGGAAAAAGTCGCGGACTCACCCAAGGGGATATCTCGCTGGCGATGGTGTGGCCGACGGATATTTCCCGTTAAATTTCAGACGAAAAAAAAGCTGGCGCTTTACGCGCCAGCTTACCGACTGTCAGTTTCCGTTGCCGTCAGGCGTGGGTAGCCGGTTTTTGTGCGGTTTTGTTCTGCGTATTTTCCAGCATCCGGCGCACCGGAACGATCAGCACGCAGAGTACGGCGGCGCAGATCAGCAGCGCAATCGAACAACGTGCAAAGAGATCTGGCAGCATATCCAGCTGATCAGCTTTCACATGGCCGCCGATCAGGCCGGCCGCCAGGTTACCCAGCGCACTGGCGCAGAACCACAGCCCCATCATCTGGCCGCGCATTCTTTCCGGCGCCAGCAGCGTCATGGTTGCCAGGCCAATCGGGCTCAGGCACAGCTCACCCAGGGTCAGCATCAGAATACTGCCTACCAGCCAGAACGGTGATACGCCGGCCCCGCCGTTGTTCAGCACATTCTGTGCCGCCAGCATCATCAGGCCAAAGCCCGCAGCGGCGCAGAGAATGCCGATGACGAATTTGGTGATGCTGCTCGGACGGACGCCATTACGCGCCATGGCCGGCCATGCCCAGCTAAAGACCGGCGCCAGCAGAATAATAAACAGCGCGTTGATTGACTGGAACCAGACCGCCGGGATCTCAAAGCTGCCGATCATACGGTTGGTATAATCATTGGCGAACAGGTTGAAGGAGGTCGGCTTCTGCTCAAATGCCGACCAGAAGAAGGCGGCGGAAACCAGCAGAATAAAGCACACCAGCAGACGGGCGCGCTCTTTGCGGCTCAGTCCGGCGAAGGCAAACAGATAGATGAAATAGAGAACGACCGAAGCGGCAATCACGTATACCAGCATACTGGCAACGGCAACAGGGTTAACCACAATCACGCCCTGCGCAATCAGCGTGATAATCACCGCGGCACCTACGGCCAGCGCCAGCAGCCAGGCGCCCACGCCGTTCTTCTTCGCCACCGGGCTATTCCAGGTTGAATCGAGGCCCACTTCGCTGTCGTAGCGCTTCATCGCCGGTACCGCAAAGACCCGGAAGATCACCAGCGCCACCAGCATCCCGATGCCACCGATGCCAAAGCCCCAGTGCCAGCCGTGTGATTTAATCAACCAGCCGGAAATCAGCGGCGCGATGAACGACCCCATATTGATGCCCATGTAGAACAGCGAGAATCCACCGTCACGACGCGCATCCCCTTTCTTGTACAGCGTGCCAACCATAACCGAGATGCAGGTTTTGAACAGACCCGATCCCAGTACGATAAACATCAGCCCGATAAAGAACAGGTTGTCACCCAGCACCGCTGACAGAGCAATCGACAGATGACCCAACGCGATGAGAATCGATCCGTACCAGACCGCCTTTTGCTGGCCCAGCCAGTTATCCGCCAGCCAGCCGCCCGGTAACGCCGCAAGGTACATACTGCCGGCGAAGATACCGACGATCGCCGAGGCATTTTCACGCGCCAGCCCCATACCGCCGTCGTAAACCGTGGCGGCCATAAACAGAATCAATAAGGGGCGAATGCCGTAAAACGAGAATCGCTCCCACATTTCGGTAAAGAACAACGAACCTAGCGGATATGGATGACCAAAGAAGGTCCGGCTTTCATTTTTATTCACAGAGGAATGCATAACTTCTCCAGATAAGATGCACCGCAGCGCAGAGAGACCGCGGAAAGCGTGTTAGCCATGTTTACACTGGCCAATCATTTACATGAGGCACGATATTTTTTAACTATTTGATAACCAGCTTCTGGTTTTGTCTAGCCCCTCAACCCCATCTTTTAGATGAAAAGTCGACAAACGTCTACTTTTATAGATTTAAAGTTGGCTGAAAACAAAATGTGATTGACATCTCAAATGATAACAATGAATGCAATTATATGTTTATAAACAACAAGTTGAACAAACAGATATTCATACTCAAGGCTGAGGCGCGCTGCGAATAAAACGCGATAAAAAGTAGGGTAAATACGAGGTTGGTCTTCGCGACAGGGGAAAGTATCGATAAGTCACACTCTTGATTATTTAGTCACAGAGTGACGTTCACATATGCAACCGATGCCAGGCCGGACAGAAACCGGTATGACGCAACGACTGCATCAAACACGACGCTTTGCGCGCATTTTTAGGGTATTTTTCCTGCGATTCGCAGAGCCCTGACTCCGAACCAGGGGATAAAAAAGCGCACCCAGACCGGCTGCTAACGCCATTTAATTTCGTCGCGGTTGCCTTTTGCAAGATTACATTCGTGGCATAACAGCTGGAGGTTATCCAGGCGCAGCGCCAGATGCGGGTATTTACTGCGGGGCCGAATATGATCGACATGGATGACCACCCCATGTTTTGCCGCCGAACGCCCGCAGGCACTACAGGCACCGCCATATTTTTTGAGTGCCTGATAGCGAAGCGCGCGCCACTCTCTGGACTGGTAGAACGCAGCAGAGGCGTTCACGTCTTTTTCCTCTGTCCTGGCCTGTTGCCGCCGGTTGACCGACTGAAACAATCCCTCGTCATCTTCATCTTTCGTTGCGCGATTGACGCGACGGTACAGCGGACCTTCACCTTCCCTGCGCCCCCAGACATCGCGCTCTGGTTTGGCGTTTATGGGTTCCGTTTTATACAGAGTCCGGGTCAGCATTTTCACGCCTAGATACAAAAGCCATATGACACAGACGACGACGATAAACGACCCCATTTCTCAATCTCTTCAATAACCTGACGTGATGCAGAATAGCAAATATCCGCACTCAACGCCTGGAGTTCTGCCGCCGACAGGGCCACCTGAACCGCCGCTCTGTTCCACGAGAGCCCTCAATCTATGGCCAGTCGCGGTTCTGAAGCACCACCCGATAACCGTCATCATCGACAAATGTTTTGCCGTTGGTATCCCAGTAGGGATTAAACGACCTCATCGTACGAAAGCCCGCCGCCGTCATTCTGGCGCACGCCTGCTGCCAGGCTGCTTTATCGGGGTAATAGAGCACGAGCAGATCTTCATCGGTCGGCGCAGGCTGACGCGGATGATCGTGACAGTGGGTGAACTCAATATGCCAGGCCAGCTCCGGACGGCCCACCATTATCCCACTAAAGCCGGCATGGTCGGTAAAATCCGCAATTCGTTGGAGCTCTAATCCCTGGCTGTACATGGTGCAAGCGCGCGCCAGGTCGGTGACGGGTCTGGCAATACGCATATGGCTGAACATGATAACGGGCTCCCGCGGGTCAAATTAAGTTTCCGGAATGGACAACACCGACCCTACTGTACCCGGATTTCAGATGGCTATTTGTCGAGAAAAGCCGTTGTTTTAATAGGAGGGGATGAAATGACAATGCCCGGTCAGGCTTTTTCGTTTGCGTTTTGCTATCGCGGCGTCAATCTGGAACCGTCGCCGAGTTAAGTTAAACGTTCATCTAACCGTAACTTTCCGTGACAACTGCCGGTGTATTTTTGAGCGCTAAAACGAGAGGCTGATATGCAATACAATTTCAGAAACTTGTTTCAAAAACAGTATGTTATCTAAGATATGTTATCACAGGAGAAATTCTGGAGCGGGCGAAGGGAGTAGAACCAACAGGTGAAAAGCCTTACGTATAGGCAATCCAAATGTTTATAAAATTAATTCTATACACATTTCTATACACATTCGGTCCTCGCTAGGGTGAAGCCGCATTCAGTTATGGCCGGTGGCTATCCGTCAGAAGGCTGATCGCTATAGGTTGCCAAGTAATCACCCGGACATAAGAATACCCACAACCCAAAATCGTGCACAAATTTATGCCCGGAAAATTTCTCTATATACATGCAAAATGTGTTGGTTCGGTTGGTTCAGTTGTCTCAAAACGTAAAGACCTTTGTTTTGTTTGATTATTTCTCAGAAAATTGAACCAACAGCACCCTGTTTTGAACCAACATTTGGCGGATTGAACCAACATTTGCGATGTTTCAAACGCCAAAATCATACGTCCTGCCACTAATCAATGATTCTCTTACGCCACTCTTTGGTCATTGGACAACAAGTGGATGATATCTGGACGATTGAATCTACATCGGCACATAACCAGGAGTAATCCTCTGCATTTCTGATACGACACTTGCTAAAAACCCCACCATTTTTAATACATACGGTTGAATTAATTAATGAAAAAAGCTTTTGGTAGGAAAGAGTTGTTGCTGGTGGTGCCGTTATCGATGAGTACTATCGACCGCCTTGAACATAAAGGTCGGTTCCCAAAACGCTTTTATATTACAGACGGACGCTGTGCCTGGGATGGAGATGAGGTCGAACAGTGGCTTGACGAAAGAAAGGCCGCAAACACTGGTATTTTTGGTGGAAAAAAGCCACCTGTTAACAAGAGAGTTTCTCGCCCGGTAAGTAAGGCAACGTGATACAATTGGAGAAGTCCTACCTCAGATCCTCAAGACTGGCCGCTACGTTCGGGAAGAAATTTCCCAGGCCGATCGATAAAGCCCGCATGCTGGCGCAGGAGATGACCAGCAGCATGTTGCCGGCGATCATGGATGCATTGCAGGTCGAGCAGAAGCACTACACCTTCCCTCTTAACCGACGCTATCAGGATCACATCCATTCAACTGATGGTCTGCGTGAACTTGCGAAAAGCTCAATGGTGATGAAACTGCTCCGCGAACTCGATGCTGACGGGCATGATGTATCCGGTGCCGCCGCAGAGGTCACGGCCATGCTCAGCTACATTGTTGGTATCGGTGCCGTACTGCGCGACATAGAGACGCATGCTCAGTACGTGATGGTTAAGGCCAAGGGTTGCTGAGGCTGCTGGCGCAGGGAAGCGCCTTAAAATTCATGATACGTAACCTATTCATATCTATTGATATCGCGTTTTTATTGCTTTGCTCATCTTGCAACCAACAATACCTGTGAGTATATTTAGCCCAAAGGTATTCAACCTTTTGTTGAGCACCTTTTAGATGCCTGATACGTCCGACACACAACATGGAGGACGAAATGAACCTGAACACGATAAGAAAAGCGATGCCATACATAATCCCTGAAGCAGATTTCGACAGAAAACTGAACATGTCGGAGAGAAATGTTACTCACACCGAAGACTACATTGCAAAAGGTGTGAATGACTTTACTCTGCCAGGGTTTACTACGCCATATGGTTATCGCCTTGTTAAGTCGATCAGAGATGACCATTACAGGCTGATCACTGACAGCGAAAATCCTGAGACAGTCTACGCGGTAAAACTGATTTTCCGCGAAGACATCGTTGAAACCAGAAAAAGTTGTACTCAGATTTTAGTCTGGCGTACGCCTAACGTGATTCATGACCGAGCTGTACATGGCCTGCCTCAGATCTTCTTCGCGTTCTTCCTTGAACACTATGCGATAGTGGTATCTGACGAGCAGCAAACGTTAGATGGCAGAAGATTCTGGGAACGAATGATCTCATGGGCTATAACCACTAATGGTTATCATGTATACGTTTCTGATGGGACTGAAATGGATCGTCCATTAACGTTTATGACATCATGGGATGATTTCTATAGCGTATGGGCTGACTTCTGCTGGGGTAATGACCAAGATATTCATACCCACCGCCTTCTGGTAATTAGCAAAGAAAAACTCCATTAACTTAAAGCCCGCATAGCGGGCTTTTTAATGGATGAAATCTGAGCGCAGCGCTACAATCTTAAAGCCACGGTTCAGTGGTCTACACATGGTAAGTGAAAATGAAAAAAGCATTCGCAGTGCTGTTTGTTCTGTTGTCTCTGGGTTCTTCCGCACAGGCTTTCGCTGGTAACTGCCAGCATCCTGATGATACCGCAGCTGACGGCTCACGCTGTGGCGGCCGTTCTGCTGACTCCCGTCCCGGTGGTCAGTGATAATTCAGGCCGCTTTCGCGGCCTGCGTGACATGTCACGCTATTTTTTACCATTCAGCGTTGGCGTCTCTTTACAACGAAACGATGCCTGCATAGCAGCTATGACTAAGCTCTCAGCTGAGTTAACTCTCTGATCGGGGTTATCGTTTAAGTATTTATAAACGACATCAGCATATGTCTGTAACCGCCCATTAGGCTGACAAAAAACCTGAGCACCCTCAGCACCATAGGCATCAATCATTGATGCTACATATCCCATGAATACGCCAGCCTGAAGCTGATTATCTGGCGTACTGCGCCCCCCTTGCTCAGCTTTTTTATACTCTTGAGCATATTGGTATAGCTGTTGACCATCATAAAATTTTGCTTCTACAGGGGCCAACAATAAGCAGAGAAAGACGCAAGCTATATATTTAGCATTCATTATTATTTCCCTAACATGAATTGCGATGGCGGTAACATAAATGTATTACCCTGATCTTTCTGTACACGCTGCTCATAGCGCTCAAGAGACCCAGGTGATAACCATTCCTGCATGCGGTTCAGAATAAGATAGTCCATTCCCTGACGCACACCAAGCAGATTGAGGAACGGTGTATGGTTGATACCGAAACGGAGAAAATCTCCGGCCTTTGCATCGCCATCTCGGGCCTGCAGGTACAGGTTACGTAGTTGATCCACATCTCCGACAAATGGCCCGGCCAGGCTGGATGCCATGCCCCCACCGAAACGGTTATATTCGCCGAAAAGGAAATCCCCCATCAGGCCGGCGCCGCCGCCTTGTACCATCGCTGCCATGACTGATTTATGATCCAGCGGGCGCGGTGTTTGCCCCTTGACCATGAGTTTTGCCTGCATGGACAGATATCCAAAAGCTGTCATCCATATGAACAACTGAGCAAAGCCCTGCCATTCTCCGTTACCTGCAAACATCGCTTTGGCCAGCGCCGGAAACTTACTCTGCCCAAGGGCCGCCGGCGTGTAACCACGGCCGTACAACTCCCTTCCCAGGGTATTCTGCATAAATGACGCTGTGAAAGATTTGAACTGCATCATCATTCGAACGGCTTCACCAACCGGCGTGCCTGGTACAGTACCGAATTTAATTAGCGCATTTGTTCTCGCCCCAGGCTCGGACATAGCAACCTGAATACGATCGAGATAGTAGCCTCGGAGTTTACCTGCAAGGGTTTCCCGCGCATTGGCGATCGCCGCCGAACTGGCCTTGATGTTCTGCGTCGCAAGATATTTTTCAATGTCGTGATTGGGGATAAACTGAACACCATTAGGGGTCATATGGCTGTTACCGTTCAGTTCGTCCATCTGCATATTACGGAATACCGACCACTCATGCTCACCGATACCACTTATTTCAAGTACGCGGCGGAGCTCGGGGTTAAGCTTTGAAAACTCACTGCCAGCATTACGCGCCATCCAGTTGGACATGATAAGACCGGCGCCCGAACGCCCGTTCTCGGTCCACCAGTTAAGTAGGTTGTATTTGAAAAACTTCTGCTGAAGACGGGCTATCTTCCCTGGGACAGAAGTATCACCCGAGAATTTGGAGATCACTTCATTGCGTACAGCATCAAAACCGATCCCCATATAACTGAGGATTTCTTTTTTCTCTTCGCTGCTGTAGCCCTGCAACTTACCCATAAGGTTTTTGCTCATCGCCTCATAGATATTCATGCCCTGATACCGCATTTCCATGGACATGTTGCCTATATCGTTAAGGGATGAAAGCGTTGCGCTACCCAGCTTAGTCATCCCCTCAACTGCTCGAATACTGGCTCCCGTTTTGGCCAGGGTTGCATTCCCTGGGATATTGGTAAGCCCCATAACCTCATCAAGCTGCTGTTTGAGCATACGGAACTGACCGTTAAGATCAGCCACTGCCGCGGGGTCATTTGTCTTTTTAATACGCAGCAACTGATCATCAAAAAGACGCTGAAACATGTGCTCAGGGTTTGTTCCGAGTACCCGCATCAGACCGGTTGTTTTTGCTGCACTATCCAGAGAGGCGATGACAGACTCGCGAATATTCCCGGCGCCGTACAGTTTGTTGTATTCGAACCAGGCATCACCACCGGGCTTAAAAATGAGTTCGCGCTCCTGGCTGGCACGTTTGGCTATATTGGATCCGCCACCTTTGAAGCCCTTCAGCCACTCTGAGGCGGGCTTGTAAGTCAGGTGTGTTCCCGATGCCAGGTTGTTATAGACGTTTTGTAGGTACTCTTCGCGATTAGCTATGCCTTCAAAAGTGCCATCATCCAGCCGCGGCAAAATAAAATCACGCCATCCCTCATATCCTGCGGCTCTGATTTTGTACATGTCGTGGCTCTGGCGAGTGATATATCCCGCCAGCTTACCTACCCATGCGCCGGCTCGATTTTTATCAAGACGCGTGACTTCATTCCACTTCATTATAACTTTGCCAAGTGCTATCGCCTCTTTAGGGAGACCATCGGTAGACTCTCGGCGCCCCATACGGTCAATTGCTCGGGCTATATCAAGATCGTACTCACCAGATGAAAAGGCTTTTTCGTAACCTGTTTTATCGATGTCGTGAAAGAAACCACCGTTGTATTTACCGCTCAGTTGCTCCTGCTCCCTGGCTACTGATTCACGGGTTCCGGTCGCATATTCATTACGCCCGACCAGAATGGAAGACAGAGTGATATCAGGGCGATCTGCTGCGCCTTTGCCAAAACGAGTATTGTTGAGAAAGGCCGAGTGTTTTTTGTAAAGACGGAGGTTGATCAGCTTCTGCTGAGTTTCAATAGCTTTTGCCAGCCTCTCGGATTTCATTAACTCCTCAGCAGCCTGCAGCGCAGCCCCCTCATTTGAAATAGCTGCATTCTCAGCTTTGATCCGCGCTATCGTATCATCCATATTGTTAAATAAACTCTGCATCTCTTCATCGGTCAGGATACGACCGGCGGCATCATTTACTGTTTTTTCGCATGCGGTGAGAAAAATATTATCAGCCATTTAGTTTCCCTATACGGCACATGGCCGCAGCTTTGATTGCTTTTTCCATGGAGGTATCAGCGGCCTCATGGTCAACCTGTTTCATTAATGCGGCAAACTCTGGATCATCAGAAGAAATAGCTTCGTTAATCTGGCGCGTATAATTCAGGTTTTCTTCTGCTTGCCTCAATGCGTCATCAGTAGTCCCTGATTCACCAGCGAACTTTATCTGGTTATCAGCTGAAGCACTGGCCACCACATCGTCTTGCGCAGCCGGAATGCGGCGAGGCAAAGACAGATCCTCAATAGCTGTAATTTTTTTCTTCGGGTCTGCCAGGTTGAGAAACGGCTCGATATTTACATCTTCTCCTCTGCGCATTTGCGCTACCGCCGATCGCATAGCTTGATTGCGCACCATCCAGTCAGCCTCACCTAACTTCTGAGCTGCACTTTTGACACCTTGCGCAACCGGAGATTGTCGTAGTGACAAGCGGATCTCATCGGCTCGCCGGGAGACTCGCTGTGCAAGCGGTTTGGGAAGTTCCCCACGGGAGATAGATGCCAGTTCCTGCGCCGCTCTGGCACCGTCCTGGTGTTCTCCAATACGAGAATTCAGTTGTTCTACCTCCGCCTGTAACTGCTGGCGGCGGTTATCAAGTTCAGCCTGTGCCGCTGCACGCGCTTCCCTGAACTTCATCCTTTGCCCCTGATACTGTTTAGTAAGCTCGGGCAACGATGCATCAAGGGAGCCAATATCTCTGGTCAGGCTTTCAACCTGGCGCTGAAGTTCACCAACACCTGTTATCTGCCGTGATGCCAACTCCTGAAGATTATCAGCATAAGAAGGGACAACATCGTTATAGGCCGTTTGCTGCGTATAGTTCTCGCGGTAATTATCGATACTTTTAGCCAGGTCATCCGCCGGCGCCCTGGCGAGGTATGTTGGCGAATCAGGAAATATGCCCGGTCGCATAATTAATGGTTCCGCCGCCGGTGATTCGATGGGGAGACCATTTTCCGGAGATGGCGACTTTTCGGTTGCTGCACCTGGTACCTCATTTACCCGGGAAGTGGACATATCACGGGCTCGAAGCGCATCAGCCACAATCCCTCCACCAGCGTGAAGAATACCACCGCCAATTGTTCCAAATAGAAAGTTGGAAGCGTAATCCCCCATAGTAAAATCATTACCCTGAGCTGCTTGTCCTTCGGCAACCAGCGGCATTGTTGCCGCTGTCTGTCCTGCGCCATAGGTACTTCCCTGTAGAAAACGTTGGCCAGCACGGCCAAGAAGTGTTGCGGCTCTGGCCTCACCAACAAAGGGGATAAGTCCTATTAAGGCATTACCCGGATCTGCCATATTGCCCATCAGATTAGCCATATACTTCAGTGGAGTAGCAACAGTACCGGATGGAGCGCCTTGTAAGATTTGCTGCCTGTTGAGATGAGCCTGATGGTCCTGAATAACAGCGTCAACATAAGGCTTTGTTAACCCCCCCGCAGGAATATTGATAGATTCAATTTTATGTTCGCCGAATAAACGCCTGGCATCCTCCTGGCTATATCGCTCTGCACTGGGATCAATATTTAGCCGGGCAAGGCGTGATTCCTCACCCCATGATACGAATGGGCCTTCGTTGAATCCTTCAGAAACAGACGCGCCAAGCGAGCGCAATAGCGGCTGCTCGCCCTCGACTGGCAAGGGGTTGTTGCTAAGCGGGGCACCAGTATAGAACGCCATTATTGGCCTCCACGCGTATTCAGAGCGTCGCGCAATGTATTTGACGGGTTGTCAGTCTCTTTTTGAGGTGGCGGACTTGTCGCATCTTGGCCCCGGAGCACCCTGAAGGCATCAGACATAGTGGCATTAACATTTGGTGTATAGAACTCAGATGGAGGAGTAACTTTGCGTTTTTCGCCCATCCAGTTAAGAACTGCGCCGGTTGTGCTCGGTTTTGCAATTCCAGACTTGCTGGCATCGGCAAAGCTTACACGGATAGGAGAGCCGTGCTGATCCAGAATAGGGGTGCCGTTAACTGTCAGATAAACACCTTGTTCATTTTCGTCCGTCACCCATTCAGCGCTGTTTTTAATCTGAGCAAGATTATTCGCGGCATTCTGCTCTGGCGTCATTGATGGGATATAAAACATACTCCGACTGCCAATATCATCTACCTTGAGGCTATTGACGATATTACTCAGACCGTCGGTAACATTATTCTCTTTCAGTCCCAGGCTGTTAGGCATTCGCCATGTATCAGTGACCGTATAATGATCGCCGATCATTTTTTTATAGGCTTTTTCTGTTGCAGCCTGAGCATCTTCCCCTGATGCCATGTAGTAATAAGCCAGGCGCTTACCTTGCTCATTGATATCAGCAAGTGTTTCCGCTCCACCTTGTCGCTGCAGGCTAAACGTTGGCGATACTGCGGAGATTAGGGAGTTCCAGGCTGCATCAACACCTTTAACTTGTTCGCCAGCGTTCTTCTTCAGATCTTCAGTCTTCACATTGCGGATGGTAAACATCGTGTCAGCAGCGTTAGGATCGTTTATCGCTGTAGCGACCCTTACTGCAGCTTTTGTTTTTGGCTGCAATTGTGCGACAACAGAGTCACCGTAACGGCCAAAGCCAGAGATAATCCCTTTCAGGTCAGAAAAGTTCATATCACCGCTATCAACTTTTGCCGATATCCCGTCGACTATGCTCGCTGGTAATACACTTTTGCTTCGGATCCCAAGCCGGTCTTTTTCTGCCTGAATGCGTGAGGCCAGATATTCACCGGTAGCCTGATTATTCTGGTACTCCTGGAAGGCTGATTGAACTACCGGGGAATGTTGTTGCAACCAGGTTCCGGGATCAGCCTCGCGTGCATCATGAACTTGCTGGAGTTTTGATACAGCAGAAGCATAAAGTTCGCTCTTATATTTGGAATTCGTCTCACCCTGCTGGGGTTGTATAGACTGAACGGCCGCAAGACCTTGCTGATAATTACCTTTCACGATGGTCTGGTAGACGGGCTGCAGACTCATGGCCTGTTGATACTGCTGATAGGTTTTCTCCAGTTGCATACGCTCAGCGGGCGACGCCTGCAAAGGCATTACCGCAGCCCATTTCTGCGGCGTGACTGGATTAACAGAACCTCCAGCCTCAAGCGTTACCATGTCATCAAGCATCTGGCTCTGCAGCGCTACACGGCCGGCAGCGGCCTGCATGTCGTACATGCCTGCAACTTTACTCATCATGGCGGATTTGTTCTGTGGACTCATCGCATTCCAGAATGGCTGGTTGATGAGGTTTTCCATTGTGGCTGGTCCGGGGATCGCCAGCGCACCGCCGGTTACTTTCGTTACATAGTTGCGGGTTTCCTCGTATGGAATTGCCGCGGCAAACTGTTCATTGCTGATGGCACCTGTCCGCGGATCGCCAATTTTTTTTATCCAGCCATCAACCGCCCCGGGCCCGGCATTATAGGCAGCAACCGCAAGTACAGGATTGTTACCGTATTTCGTCATCTGCGCACCGAAGTACGCCTGGCCCAGTTTCGCGTTATAGTGCGGGTCGTTAAGCCACTTGTCACGATCCCACGCCACACCAGCCAGACGTGCAGCTTCCGGCCCTGTGTCTTCCATAACCTGCGCTACGCCCACCGCGCCTTTCGGCGACACCAACGGCGCTCCGTCTTTACCATACTGATTACCACCGCTCTCCTGCCAGATCATCGCGGAAAATAGCTGCGATTCACTGGGCGTATCAGTGACCTCAACTTTCCCGTTTGGCCCAAGTAGCTGCTGATACATTGGCGTATACCAAGCTTCGCTCGCCCGGTTCGCTGCTTGCTCACGCCATTGATCCCAGTTTGATTCGATCTCTTCAGGACTTTGTCCATGCGCTTGTCCATAAGCAATTATGGAGTGGTAGGCATTCATCGCAGATGGATTAAATTCCTGCGGGTTCAAAGCCTGCTGCTGCTGGAGGCGCAAGTACCCAGCCTGCTGGCCGGCTTCATATTGTCGATGCTGCCCAATCTCGTATCGGGTTGCCTGGCTTTTCAGCGAAAGTAACTGAACCTGAGCATGGCGCATGAAATTATCACGCACTTCTCCCTCTGGCAGGGTAGAAGCAATGTCCTGCACTTTCTGAGTGGCATTAGAAACAACTAAATCAGATTGTCCAAGTGCATCCTTGCCCTGCTTCGTTATAAGTCCAGTCTGCGGATTGTTAATTTGATCATCATTAAATTGGCTGACCTGAAGTAATCCATTCTGGGTGTTAGCTAAATCAGCCTTGCGCTTCGCATCGACCATCATATTGATGGACGTGTCCGCCGCCTGCTGGATGCCCTGCGCCAGTGGATTCTCCGGCACGCGTAAATTAGTGGTCATTACCGGTGCGGCCTGCGTCTGGCTCTGGCGTTGATACTGCGGAACGGTTGGCATGCTTTTCTCCCGAGAATGTTATGTGAGAAGTATCAATGGATTAGTGGTATTTATCCCCATTAGGTGCTAGTGGTGATTTCTCATCGGCTTTATCTTGAGCGTTACTATGCAGGTCAGACGATTGAGGAGAGGAAAGAAAGGTGCCTGGTTTTATTGCGGCCGAGAGAAAGTCTAAAACTCCTAATGGAAAACCAGGTAATGCATACTTGGCCACAGATACAGCCAACTCATAACGTTGCAGCAATTCGGTTAACGCGATCTGTTCTGTTAACGATGCTTTTTCGATGATTCTCTGGATTTCCTGAAGCAACTCTTCGTCAGTGTTATTCGTTTTCATAATTACCTTTTTTTACCTCAAAATGCTTAATATATGCATGAAAAAAAAGCAGATGGTTGATTTACCCTCGCATTTGAAGTCTTGGGCTTTTACCCCAAATGTTGCTGCAGCGCTTTATCCACCAGCCCACGAGCAATTTCATGGATCGTAGGCGCAACACCAATACCTGATTGCTGGCGCTGCTGTTCCTGAATTTTCCGGATTGCCTGAATCTGTGCCTCGCTGAGCAAGACAGGTTTGACGGACTGTTTCGACATGGCCACCTCCTGATATTTATACAGCCATTATAATTTCACATATTGAAATGATCATTACCTACATTGCAATTAATGAAAGAGTAATTTCGATCGTTACCAGAAGGAGAATTGATTGTTTTATAGACTTTTGGCGAGTACTTGACGAAGATTGCATAATGACTTTTCGCTGCTGAGTCTCAACTTAACAAGGAAGACCTGATGCCCTTACCTGAACGCATGAAACCAGCCAAAATCAGCCGTCAGAAACTAAAGGAACTGGCGGATATGGCCAAAGAGATACTGTCGCAAATTGATAACGGCGCCGGCGAAGATGATGAAGGGCTAAAAGCGATGATTGATGACTGGAACAGGCAGGTCGTTAATCCGTATGAATTCTCTGATTTCCGTGACTTTTCCTCATGGACCGACGCAAAGAACTTTACCCGGATGGCATTTAATCAGGAGAAATACGTTGCGGATTTAACCTGGGGTGAACTCGTTCAGATAATTAGTTTCGTGTGCAATGCTGAAGGCAAGGAATCGGAACAAAGCTACGCGCTGGGATTGCTGGAGAAAAACTTTGATGCCAATCCGTCCGATCTCATCTACTGGCCTAATGAATGGTTCCAGGATGAAGACATGCTCCATGTAGATTTGACGCCTGAAGAAATAGCCGGATACCTCATGGCAAAATCTGGCCGGCGTCTAAGCGATGCGCCACAAATCGACCTGAGATACCCGCTACCTCCCAGCGCAGCAAGTTAACGCTAAGAGATATCAACCCTGATGTGCCTATACATAGCCAGAACACGTCAAACCTGCCTATCTATAGGCAGGACACACCATGCCTGCCATACATAGCCAGAACACACCGTTTCTGCCTATAAATAAAATATGGGCATTTTCATGGGGCAGTATGATTCTACATGTGATGCTCAAACCTCCACGCCACGCTGACCACCAGCATGAACAGAGAGACTAGGTTTTGTTCCAAGCTGAGCATACAACCTCGATAGGGGTGGCCAAAATCAGTAAATCAATACAGACTGATTGATGAATCACTGATCATTCATCAGGATATGCGAAATCCATATGCCAGGATAGGATGACTCCTAAAAACCACCTACCATCAACATCGTCATTATCTGAGATGAGTTTATCAATGGAGATTTTGCTCGTCACTAGCATGAGGATTTTGACATTAAGGTGTGCGATAACTAACTCAGAGTAAAATGGAGCTCAAATGGCTGTGGCAGCAAAAGATCAAAGTTTAAAGTCTATAAGAGTGGGATTTTATACAAGTTCTGAGAACATTCGCACGAATAACAAAGGGTTAACTGCAGAAGCCTTTAATGTTCTGTATACCAAGTGTTCAAAAGATCTCAAGATGACTCACCATGCTGACTTTGGCGAAAGAGAACTTAAAATTCATTTCCTTGCCGTATCACCCGAAGATGGCTCCTACTTCGGTTTTATGTCACGGAGAAGGAAAAGCGCCACATTAGCATATATTACTGATACTGAGTGGGTTGAAGAGAAGATCCCTCTGGCAGGAGCAAAGTCTCTTTCCGAGCGTACATACTTCATCTACTACCCCCAGATAGACATTTTAGTATTGTCCTTAAACCACTTAGGTCCTCGTCATAGTGACCTAGCTTTCCTGCTTTTCAATTCCAGTACTAACGGTACCCCGGTTTCTTTTGAAGCCATCTGGAAAGAAGAAAGCATTAAAGAACTACTTGAAACTGGATCTAACCTAAGAAGCTGTGAGATCTCTATAGCAATCCCAAGAAATTTCAATGCTGCACAGTACAATCTCGATGGCATGTTCGCCAATCAGATGATTGAGATGATAAAAGGTACTAGTTCAAGCCACCTTACGCTTTTGCTTCGCGGGCATTCCCCGTTAAAACGAAAAGCCAAAGGATGGCTTGAAGATGACGTCAAAAAAAGCCTAAAGGAAATGCTTGAAAAGTTTCCTGGCGGCGATGGTCGGTTGACATTTGAGAAAGCTGATGTTGTCGCCCAAGGCGACAAAAAGAAGAAAAGCCTTGTAGATGAAGTGCTTACAGTAAGAAAAATGGTTCCTATTCAAAATGATGGATATCCGATCGATATCGACGTTAAAAATGCTATGCTACAAGCGAAAAATGACAACCTAAAGTATCTAACTCAGTACTATTTGGTTAGTCAACCTTAATAGGACAAGATTATGGGAGCGCGGACATTGTTTGCTATCAAGTCGTTGTTTGCTCTAGCAATGGCCATTTTTGGAGCTAGGTTTCTTCACGACCTTGATCACAACGCTGTCATTTCAGCGGCTGGCGCTCTTTCGACTATTTCTGGGGTTCTTTTTGGTTTCGTTTTGGCTTCAGTCACTATCCTAAGTAGTTTCGACAGTTCAAAGGGAATCATTGGCGCTTTAAAAAGCAACGGCGTATTAAAAGGAATTATCGAAGGTCTTTTCGGGACGGGCACTACACTGATAGCAGCCTGTCTATCAGCAATGGTATCCATGTTTGCCCCTGTAGTTAGCAACTTAGCTTTAGACTATTATGCTCTATTGCTCGCAGGGGCGTACTTGATAATCTCAATGGTTAGTTTTTTCTTTAATTGGCAGTCTCTATCAAAAATAATAGGTTATATGTAGTTTTTATAAAATTCGTGCTTTGGGTCTTATTCCCCTATAATATAAGTGAGTTACGAATAAACTTTCTGCTATGAGTCCTCTCAGCGACCAGGGATGAATTTTGAAGTCCCTGTGTTTAATGGCGTCTGTTTCCTCTCTGGCTGAATATGCAAATCATAGTGGTGGCTTTGCTGATACGTTTTCAGCCAAACTGCTATCCAAAGGCAATGACATCCAGCCAGAAAGTAGCCTCTCCGTTATCTGCGGCATTACAGGGCAGAGCTACCGCCAGGCGGGCCATAGCCATGTTTGTACCTTTTCCCGTTGCTCTGGTCTGTGCGTCGGCCACCAGCCGGCCATATGCTGAAATTTGAGCTGTCATCGCTGTGATCCTCTCTTCTGATGCCCTGTACCTGATTCAGTGTTGGTTCAAAATGGTGGTTTGTTGCCTCAATGTTGGTTCAATTTTCAAACATGAAACCTTATTAAACAGATATATATAACTACTGAGGCAACTGAACCAACTGAACCAACACCTAAACTACACACATGAAAGAATGCTTTTACTCTGGTTGGTCATCGTCCGGCAAATACTGCAGGACATAAACCCGAATCTGTCGCCCATCAATGCGTGGTGACTTTCTCTGGAACCCCCGGCCTGACGTCGGAGGCGTTAGCATGCCAGCTTTCTTCAGTACTTCGGCAAACTGACGAGCATTAAAGCCGCGGGCAATCTCCCCTTCGAAGGCCGCCGGGAAGGTGTAGAACACCATTGGGTCGGCATCGTGGCCACCTTTCTGCCGGTATCCCGCCATATTGGAGATCGGCAGACTGGATGGGTCATACGGGAACGGTGCAAAGCGGCTCATACCGTAGGCGTTCAGGAATGCCTCGGTCTGCTCGATAATCTGCTGGTGCTCTTTGTTCCCGGTACCAAACTCTCTCAGCCAGGCGTTATAACTGTACTGGATAGCATCCCGACAGGTCTGCTCATCCCAGCCGGTGATCACATTACCTAACAATAGTGCGGCTTCCAGAATGGCAAACCGGGCGCCAACACGATGGACCTGCTCACCGTAATCCGAAGGGATCAGGCTACGCCAGCGCTCTTCCGTTACCCTGACAGCGCTTACCGCTTCTTGCTGGTGGTCCGCCAGCCACTTCACCCACTCACGCCCTGCCACTCCATGGTGATGCTGGTATGCATCTTTGAGAGCATCAGCATGGTGCTTACCATTAGCATGCTCATGGAAGCGTACTGCCCGCCGCATAGGGATATTCAGCAGGCGAACCAACTGGCCCGCTTTAGCCTTACGGCCGGCGCTGGCGATGAATGTTTCAAGATCCATCTCACCAGTGCTGATTGCCACAGTACGCCAGCGCTTGAGATCGCGGTTCCCTCCCTCCTTCGCCCCCTGCAGCTTACCGGTACCGTTAAATAGCGCATAGGCTGATTTATAGACTTCCACCGGGTCAGCGCCCTGGCCAATTTCGTCTAGCGGCATCAGCGCGTCGTTATGTGCGGCGGCTTCATTCGCCAGCCCCAGCGCAGTACCGTACCAGGTGAGACGCAGTACATCTGGATTGCCGTAAAGACTGGAGGCCACATTAGCAGTGGTAGTCTTACCCGCGCTCGACTGTTCGTAGAGGTGGATACCGAATCCATCAGCACCAGCAAGGCCAATCAGCGGGGCGGCCAATGCTGCGGCTACACCAGTCATCATCGAGTAATTCCCAAAGGCAAGACGTCCTACACTCTCCCGCCAGCTATCAACGGTGCCGCTGGTGGTGTAACCGGATGCTGCAGAACTCCGTCCATTAAAAAGCACCGGTTGTTCTGGCGTACCGATGATCTCACCATCGGGCATGATATAGGCGCCACACTGCCAGCCCGTAGCATGAGCAATGCGCCATACCTCACCATTGGCACAGCTCTGAAGCCAGTCGGCTAGCGTTGCGCGTAAACCGCTCTTAGTTGTTACATTCACGCCACCGGCTTTGAGCGTTCGCCAGCCTTCACGCTCACCAATGTCAGCAAAGGGTATCGCCTGTACGGTTTCACTCTTCGCACCAAATGCCTGCCAACGCAGGATCAAATACCGGGTTTTACTGTCATCAATGCCGATGCCGATAACCTTAAGAGCAGAACATAGCCAACTCTCACGGCAGATGATCTCTCCGGCATCTTTGTCTGATTTGGGTTCAACCCAATAAATACCATCAGCACGGCTTTCGACATGAGGTCGCAGAGATTCAGGTTTTGATGCGCCCTTTTTCCCTCCGTTGATCACTTGCAGTTTCGCGGACACTTCAGGCTCCTGCGGTTGATACATCGAATTCTTAAACGCCGTTGTAGCGGCTTCTAGTCCATACTGCTGGTGGTAGTCGTTCCAGTCGGCCTTTTTCACCGTTGGAGGTAAAGCCACCCAGCCAGAGACAGCCTTTGCAGCTTTCTCCGCAGCGTCTTTGCCTGTATTTGGCTCTCCGGGCTTAATATCGTTGTCGGCAGCAATGATGATCTGCGCATTCGGGTAACGCTGATGCATGGCCTGGGCGACGGGCTGCAGGTTGCCTGCGTCTATGGCACATACCGTCAGTGCTTCCGGGCGTATCAGATGGACAGATAAGGCTGTTGCCAACCCTTCAGCAATTAAAACACTCTGCGGTGCGTCTGCTGCGTTTACAGCATGGTATGCACCTCGCTTCGCCGAGCCGGCCAGAAGACGTTTTTCACCCTGCTGTGTAATTGTCTGTGCAGCTGTTACTGTGCCAGATTCATCAACCAGCCCTAACAAAAGCGAACCATCCGGCAGAACAGGGAAGGTAAACCCAACCAAACCCTTGTTCATGAGGTATTCGCTTTCACCCTCGAAAGCTGTTTCTGCAAGCCCCTGCCAGTGGCTCACAAATAAACCACGGCGCTGTTCTATTTCAGCCAATTTGCGCCGTTGGCGTTCCTGCTCGCGCTGCTGGCTTTCGGCTTTCATTTGTTCCCGCTTCTGGCTAGCTGTCGCTTCGTCCTGTTTCACCGTCCGGTAATCAATACCCAGCACATCAGCGGCAAGCTGCGCCGCCTCCGTGGTGTCACAGTTGTTAACCCGCTTGATTAAGTCCAGCCCGTCACCAGCGCCGCACTGGTTGCAGATAAAGCTACCGCGGCCGCCATCATCGAAACGGAAGCGATCCGAGCCTCCGCAGGCCGGGCACGGTGCGTGCCGGCGCGGTGAATCCGGCACATCGATATGCAGCCCAGCCAGCACTGTAGGCCAGCGATCAGCTGCAGCCAGGGTAACTTCACGGATGAGGTCGATATTTTTCATTCGCAATCACCATCTTCCAGACGTGCGTTATGCTCTAGCTTTTTCAACAACTGAGTACCAATAAGTTCGGCGGAGTCTACGAGGTGGCTTTTGGTGTGTGGATCGCTGACATCATTAATTGTTCTTAGGATTGCCAACACACATTCTGTTTCGTAGGTGAGTTCATCGAGCAGATAAGGCTTCTCAGCGATCGCTGTAGGGAGGCAGTTATTACGCATGATCCACCTCCGTCAGACGGATGCGGCCAGCGAAAAAACAAACATGATCACGCACTAAAGTGCGACGGGCTTCGCGTTCAGAGACCGCGGTAACGTGGAAGATTTTTACAGTGACGGATTCGATATCGCGGCGTATAGCAGCGATGATCCAGATAAATTGTGGATTTTGGGTAGGGGTAGTAGCCATAGTGGCAGCCTCTATACAGTGAATCGTAAATTCACCACCATGAGACGCCAATCTCAGACTGGTGGTGAGCTGAACAAGGTTGGCGTAACCGGCCTGTATAGACACCGGCCTTCCTTTCGGAAGCCTCATCCAGCCCACCATAATTTGGGTGTGCAGGAATTTTGCCGACAAAAAAACACGCTTAGTGCGTGTCGGCACTATACAGGTTATCAGGACGCCAATCCCGGCACCAGATTTTGCTGGTGCCTTTTCAACATAGACTAAGGAGTCAGACTCTCGCAACTGTTTTTTGCGTATAGTCTCCGCAATGTGATTGCAGTTGCAATATGCGGATACAGCGTGAACTGTAGTTAAGCTATAAGATACCAAGAGCTGAATAGGGTTAAACATTTTTATCCGCCAGTAACGGGGTTGTGCTGAGCAATGACGCAAATGTATCCATTCTGCGTGCGACTTCCCGTACTGCATCACTCGGGCTCATTCCGCTATGCACAGCTTCGTTAAAAGCCGCTTGTTCAATTTTCTGCATTACTACCAGCAACCCTAATTGCTGCTCGTCGGCGGATCCGCGCTCACCATCCGACAGGCCAGCTAAACGATTTTCGGCTCGGGCCAGATTGATATAGTGATGACGCTGCGCGCCTAACGCCTTAAGACCATCACGGCTTTCGTGATAACCAGGCAGATATTCGCGACGAATGGGTTCAACGACTCGTCGTTTAGAGAGCGCCTTAGTTATGTCTAGCTTGAACTGATTCATTCGTTCAGGATCACGCCCACGAATAATACGGAGTGTGTAATCAAGTTGTGGCTCGTTAAGCAGATAACTGATTTCTGGTCTTCCGCCTTTACTCTTAGAGTTTCCCGATTTCAAATCGGAAAACTCTTTCAGAGACTGACGTGGTAATGTGCCAAGTTCACGCAATTTGCTCTGATGCATTTTAATCGTCGCGACTAGGCTTCCATGTTTTATTCCGGCGCGATCAGCAATTACTCGAGAATCAATACGCACTTCCTGTTTGTGTAGGGTAAGAAATTCTCTCTGGCTGCCTATAGGGTGAGTTAAGCCCTGCCCTATGAGGCCATTAATGTTTTTCATCGTTGGTTACCTGAGGTTAATTAGTCAGATTTAAGGCTGCATGGACTGTTTTCTTTGCATCAGGCCACCTCACCACGCGATTCAGCAATGCGTCGATCGATCCACTCATCTATTTCACCTTCAACAAACGCGATTGCACGAGCACCTATTTTGATTGGCTGAGGAAAGCGATGCTCGCTAATCAATCGGTAAATCCACGCTTTACTATATCCAGTTCTTCGTTGTACTTCAGAAAATCTTATAAGTGACTGAGTCATATTTACCTCGTAACGTCTATTGCGGTTTACAAGGTATATAATTGCACAAAAAAGACGACATTTTTATATCCTTAGGGTTAAGGGTATTTAGGTACATTTTACCTTGAGGGTAAGGGACCTGGATTGGCTTTGACCCTTAGGGTTGATATAGATGACTGATTTAATTTACTATTCTACCCTAAGGGTCAGGGTAGATTGATATGTGAGGTATGTACAAGGACTGGCATCCATGATACATCATGGCTCATGGCGGTACTCAAACAGTCTAAGAAGACTTTCTAACTATTGGGCAGGCAACTCTTTCAATGGCACTAGCAAGCGCATGTGACATTCCATATTGCTCCTTCAGTTTCTCAATTACATAATCTGCAGATGGCGTCGTGACTCGAGCATCATTCTCATCAAATGATGCCCACTCAACATTTCTTATGTTGATAGCAATTAATAATGGATCATCGCCTCTAAATACACCAAGATATTTGGGCTTATCATGCCTTAGTTCATCAAGTTCGCTTTTTAATATTGTATTTTCATCTGATAATATTTTAATTCTCTTTTCAAATTCCTGCACACTGCCTTCTGCTTCATTTTCATTATCAAGTTGTTCATCAAACCTGAATGCAATCCCGGCAGAAGTAAGCACATGAATCAATTCATTCTTACGAAAGAAGAAATCCTTACGCGAACCATTTTCATACCCTTCGTTATTATAAATAGAAAAATATCCACCTTGCCCTTCATTATCTATACCTGATATCCAGTTTGATGATATCAAGTACTCTAATGTCTCGAGGCTTTCGGCTGCAATCTCATCAGACTCAGACACTCCTTTAATTCTATCGTAAGAACAACTTGCCAAGCTATTAGAAACATCATCACTTACAAGATTGAAATTCCTATAAATAAACTGAACAACATCATGAAAATTTAAAAAGTCATTGTCTTCTAATATGAAGGAAACTGTATCCGAGAAAGAAATAACACTATTTTTCTCTGCCAATAACTGCGCGACAGACACGACCATAACGCCACCTCGCGTCCTCTGATTTTAGCGACTATGCCAGCCCGCAGAGGTGTACGGGTTTTCGGGGATCAGCCTAGACATAGCCTATTCTTTGTTCGTCTACCTAAGTCTACTATCGTCTGCATATACTGTCTATGTATCCAGTCAAGCACGTTTCCCGAACGAGCCATGCACCACATTTTCACCATTCTCCAGAGCCGCCATATAGTCGGCATACCACTGGAGCATTTCCCGCCGACCGTCCAGATACTGAGCGTGGTTGTAGGTACCGCGGATGGAGTTCTTATCAACGTGCGCCAGTTGGGTTTCAATCCAGGCGGTGTTGTAACCCTGCTCATGCAGAATGGTACTCATGGTGTGGCGGAATCCGTGTCCGGTAACGCGACCTGCGTAGCCTATCCGGCGGATCAGCACGTTCATAGCCATTTCACTCATGGGTTTGCTGTGATGGATACGCCCGGGGAATATGAAAATATCTTGGCCGGTAATCGGCTTTAGCTGCTCCAGAATGGCAATAGCCTGATCTGATAACGGCACGCAATGCGGGCGCCGCTTTTTCATTCTGGCTGGTGGCACTTCCCATATGCGTTTATCAAAGTCTATCTCTGACCACTCCCCTTGCCTGAGTTCACCGGGGCGCAATCCGGTAAGAACCTGCAGGCGCATCGCCAGCTTTACCACAATACTGCCGCTGTATGTGTTGAGCGTTCTGAAAAATCCCGGCAATTCCTCGGTCTTCAAAAAGGCGTAATGCTCTTTTTTATGGGGAGAAAACGCACTGGCCAGATCCGGCGCGGGGTTATACTCCGCCCGGCCTGTGACGATGGCATAGCGCCAGACCTCGCCGCAGCGCTGCCGTACTTTCCGCAGTTTTTCCGTTGCCCCTCGCTCGTCCAAGCGGGACAGAACTCCCATTAACTCCATCGGTTTAATGTCTGCGATAGGGCGGCCGCCGATATACGGGAAAACATCAGTCTCAAACGTCTTTAGCATTTCCTCCGAATATGAGACGGACCACCGGTCGATACGCTTCTCGTACCATTCGCGGGCGATAGCCTCAAAGGTATTGCTGATTTCGTTCTGCCGGTCCTGCTTATCCCTCTTGCGCACATCGCTGGGGTTGATACCCGCGGCCACCAGCTTTTTGGCTTCATCCCGCTTTTGTCTGGCTTCGGTAAGAGAGGTAAGCGGATACGTGCCAAGCGACAGCATCTTGGGCTTTCCATCAAACCGATAGCGGAAACGCCACCCCTTCGATCCGTTCGGCTCAACGAGAAGCGAAAGCCCATTACCATCATTGAGTGTATAGGGCTTATCTAGCGGCTTAGAGCGCCTGATTTCAAGGTCTGTGAGTGGCATTGTGTATAGTTCCAAAGTGTAGAGCGCGGGCTATACGCATTACTATACACACAGATGTGTAGATTCCGGTAGATGTAAGTAGACGTAGAAATAACGAGAATCGACGTTAGTGCCTGTGGTTACTGGGTTTTATAGACTTAAGTAGACGTTGAGAGATGTTTGTTTGGAGCGGGCGAAGGGAATCGAACCCTCGTATAGAGCTTGGGAAGCTCTCGTTCTACCATTGAACTACGCCCGCGTTGAGGTGCGAGGGCCATTATAGACCTTACGCACCGTCTTACAAGACTGAATCACGCTAACTGCTGATAAAATAACCTCTTAGCACTTTGGCTTACTGCCCTGCGGCGGTAAATAGCGCTGTGGATCGATAGCCGTCGCCCGGTAGCGAATCTGGAAATGCAGGCGCACGGAATCGGCGTCGCTACTTCCCATCGTGGCTATCTGCTGACCAATCTTCACGTTCTGACCGTTATTGACCATCATTTTGTCATTATGGGCATAGGCGCTGATGTAATCCTCACCATGTTTAATCATGATCAGATTACCGTAACCGCGGAGCTGATTACCGACGTACACCACTTTACCCGCCCCTGCCGCATAGACCGGCTGGCCGCGCGTGCCGGCAATATCAATCCCCTTATTACCACCATCATTTGATGAATAAGGCAGGATAACTTTACCGTTGGTCGGCCAGCGCCAGCACCGTTGCCCCACCGGTGGCCAGGAGACCGGCGGCAGCGTGGCCGGCGGCTTGCTGGCCGCGGTGCGCTTACCGGCGCTGCTCTTCCCGGATGAACCGCCCTTTGTGGCGCCCGAGGCCGGATTCAGCTTCAGACGCTGTCCAACCTCAATAGTATACGGTGGGGAGATATTATTCAGTCGGGCCAGATCTTTAATGCTGGTACCGGTTGTCCGGGAAATACGGTACAACGTATCGCCGCGTTTCACGGTGTAGACGGAACCGGAATCAGATGAACTGGAACATCCTGCAATCACCAGGCTGCTGACCAACATCATCATGATAAAAAAGCGTTTTCTCATCAGGCGTCCTGCACTCAGCACAGCTCTCATCTCGTCACAACGGACAACTATCATACCAGCCCGCAGGCAGATCCCCAATCGATACGCTTGCGTTGTCGGATTCGTGTTTCCCCGTCTGCAGCGCCCGAAGCGTGTTTTGGTAATGCCTTTCGAGCGGTTATCGGCTACCCTAGTGCCGAGTGTGTGACCAGGCGAGCGTATGCCGGGTCATTTTTATTATCAGGAGTTGTCATGACCGGGGAACATGTCATTTTGCTCGATGAGCAAGATAAGCCTGTTGGCAGGCTGGAAAAATATGCCGCCCATACCCTTAATACCCCTTTGCACCTCGCCTTTTCCTGCTGGTTGTTTAATGACCACGGCCAGCTGCTGGTGACGCGCCGTTCACTGGGTAAAAAAGCCTGGCCCGGGGTCTGGACCAACTCCGTCTGCGGACATCCCCAGAGCGGAGAGACGTTTGAACAGGCCGTGACGCGGCGCAGCCGTTTTGAACTGGGCGTTAACATTGCCAACATCGCCTCCGTTCATCCGGCGTTTCGTTACCGGGCGGTGGCCCCAAACGGAATTGTCGAAAACGAAGTCTGCCCGGTTTACGCCGCACGCATTATCAGTCCGGTGCTGGCCAATAGCGACGAGGTCATGGACTATCAGTGGTGTGAGCTGGAAGATTTACTGCAAGCGCTGGCGCTCACCCCGTGGGCCTACAGTCCGTGGATGGTGCTCGAAGCGGCTGACGATAATGCCCGGCAGGCGTTGAGAAACTATGTCGCGCAGCTGCGCTATTAACGGTCTTGCCGGATAGCGGTTTTTCGCCGCCTGTCCGCATCCTCCCGCGACTCGCGCAGCGGGGCACAAACAAAAAACCCCGGCCTGTAGCCGGGGTGATGTTTTTGACGGTCGCTCTTATTTAACCGGGCGCATTGCCGGGAACAGGATGACGTCGCGGATGGTATGGCTGTTGGTAAACAGCATCACCATACGGTCAATACCGATACCCAGACCGGCGGTCGGCGGCAGGCCGTGTTCCAGCGCGGTCACGTAGTCTTCATCGTAGAACATGGCTTCATCGTCACCAGCGGCTTTCGCATTCACCTGGTCCTGGAAGCGCTGCGCCTGATCTTCCGCGTCGTTGAGCTCGCTGAAGCCGTTACCGATTTCACGGCCGCCGATAAAGAACTCAAAGCGGTCGGTAATTTCCGGGTTCTGGTCATTACGACGCGCCAGCGGAGAGACTTCCGCCGGGTATTCGGTGATAAAGGTCGGCTGAATCAGGTGCGCTTCCGCCACTTCTTCAAAGATCTCCGTCACGATACGGCCCAGACCCCAGCTCTTCTCAACGTGAATGCCGATAGACTCTGCAATCGCTTTTGCGGAATCGAAGTTATCCAGATCCGCCATCTCGGTTTCCGGACGGTATTTCTTGATAGCTTCACGCATGGTCAGTTTTTCAAACGGCTTACCAAAGTCGAAGGTCTGATCGCCATAAGGAACCGCGGTGTTGCCCAGAATATCCTGCGCCAGGGTACGGAACAGGGATTCGGTCAGCTCGATCAGATCTTTATAGTCCGCGTACGCCATGTAGAGTTCCATCATGGTGAACTCTGGGTTATGACGCACGGAGATGCCTTCGTTACGGAAGTTACGGTTGATTTCGAATACGCGTTCGAAGCCGCCCACAACCAGACGCTTCAGATACAGTTCCGGCGCGATACGCAGGTACATGTCCATATCCAGCGCGTTGTGATGGGTGATGAACGGACGGGCAGACGCGCCGCCAGGGATCACCTGCATCATCGGGGTTTCGACTTCCATAAAGCCGCGACCGACCATGAACTGGCGGATACCGGCCAGAATCTGGGAGCGAACCTTAAAGGTCTTGCGGGATTCGTCGTTGGAGATCAGATCCAGGTAGCGCTGACGGTAGCGCGCTTCCTGATCCTGCAGGCCGTGGAATTTGTCCGGCAGCGGGCGCAGGGCTTTGGTCAGCAGACGCAGTTCGGTGCAGTGGATAGACAGCTCGCCGGTTTTGGTTTTAAACAGCTTACCGCGCGCCGCGATGATATCGCCGAGGTCCCATTTTTTGAACTGCTCGTTGTAGACGCCTTCCGGCAGATCGTCACGCGCGACGTACAGCTGAATGCGGCCGCCGACATCCTGCAGAGTGACGAAAGAGGCTTTACCCATAATACGGCGGGTCATCATACGACCAGCAACGGAGACTTCAACGTTCAGTGCTTCCAGCTCTTCGTTTTCTTTCGCATCGAAGTCAGCGTGCAGTTGGTCAGAGGTATGGTCACGACGGAAATCGTTCGGGAACGGGATACCCTGCTCACGAAGCTGAGCCAGCTTTTCACGACGGGCTTTCAGTTCATTATTAAGGTCAATTGCCGCGTCAGCGCCCTGTGCTTGTTGTTCAGACATGTTGGTTCCTCATAACCCTGCTTTCAAACTTGCTTCGATAAATTGATCCAGGCTGCCGTCAAGCACGGCCTGAGTATTGCGGGTTTCCACCCCGGTGCGCAGATCTTTAATGCGGGAGTCATCCAGCACGTAAGAACGGATCTGGCTGCCCCAGCCGATGTCGGATTTGGTATCTTCCATCGCCTGCTTCTCGGCATTTTTCTTCTGCATTTCCAGCTCATAAAGCTTGGCTTTCATCTGCTTCATGGCCTGGTCTTTGTTCTTGTGCTGTGAACGGTCGTTCTGGCACTGCGTCACTAAGCCGGTCGGAATGTGGGTGATACGCACCGCGGATTCCGTACGGTTAACGTGCTGACCACCCGCACCGGAGGCGCGGTAAACGTCAATGCGCAGGTCCGCCGGGTTGATTTCGATATCAATATCGTCATCCACTTCCGGATAGACAAATGCGGAGCTGAAGGAGGTGTGGCGACGGCCGCCGGAATCGAACGGGCTCTTGCGCACCAGGCGGTGGACGCCGGTTTCGGTACGCAGCCAGCCGTAGGCGTAATCGCCGATAATCTTGATGGTCACGGACTTAATGCCCGCCACTTCACCTTCTGACTCTTCAATAATCTCGGTCTTGAAGCCGCGCGCTTCGGCCCAGCGCAGATACATACGTGTCAGCATGCTGGCCCAGTCCTGGGCTTCCGTACCGCCGGAACCGGCCTGAATATCGAGATAGCAATCGGCGCTGTCATACTCGCCGGAGAACATGCGGCGGAACTCAAGCTGCGCCAGTTTCTCTTCCAGCACGTCAAGTTCGGCAACGGCTTCGTTGAAGGTCTCTTCGTCTTCGGCTTCGACAGCCAGCTCCAGTAGTCCGGAAACATCTTCCAGCCCCTGGGACATTTGATCCAACGTCTCGACGATGGCTTCCAGTGAAGAACGCTCTTTACCCAACGCCTGTGCGCGCTCAGGTTCGTTCCACACGTCCGGCTGTTCCAGCTCGGCGTTTACTTCTTCCAGACGCTCTTTCTTAGCATCGTAGTCAAAGATACCCCCTAAGAACGTCAGAGCGCTCCGTGAGGTCCTGAATGCGGTTTTTTACCGGATTTATTTCAAACATGATCGATTTTCTTTTAATGGATTCGACAAAATGCGGTGATAAGAGCGGAATTGTACCGGATCCCCGCTCTCTTTTATATATACTTCGGCTTTCCGTCAGCCTGTTTGTTGACGGCTTTTTCGTCAGACCGGCCAGAGATGGTCAATGATAAGCTGCAGGCTGCGGTTGCCTCGAAACTCATTAATATCGAGCTTATAGGCCAGAGTGACTTCGCGCACGCCGTTATCCGGCCAAATCGAAGTATCAACGTTGAAGGCAATCCCGTCCAGCAGCGGGCCGCCGCCAACCGGTTCGACCATCACTTTAAGATGTCGCTCGCCCACCAGGCGCTGCTGTAACAGGCGGAAACGACCGTCAAACAGCGGCTCCGGGAACATCTGTCCCCAGGGTCCCGCCTCACGAAGCAGATGCGCAACTTCCATGCTCATCTCAGCCGTTTCCAGCGGGCCGTCAGAGATCACTTCTCCCTGCAACAGCGCCGGATCCAGCCACTCGGTGACCAGTTCGCCGAAACGCAGCTGAAACTCCTCAAAACGCGCCTCTTCCAGCGACAGCCCCGCCGCCATCGCATGGCCGCCGAACTTGAGAATCAGCCCCGGATGCAGCGTATCAAGGCGCTCAAGCGCATCGCGCATGTGCAAACCCTGGATAGAGCGCCCGGAGCCTTTTAACAGCCCGTCGCCGGTTGGGGCGAAAGCGATAACCGGGCGATGGAAACGCTCTTTAATCCGCGACGCCAGAATCCCCACCACGCCCTGGTGCCACTGCGGATGATACATCGCCAGCCCCCCGGGCAGCGTGTCGCCGCTGCGTTCCAGCTGCTGGCACAGCGTGAGCGCCTCCGCCTGCATCCCTTGCTCAATCTCTTTGCGCGTCTGGTTCAGCGCATCCAGTTCATTAGCCAGCATCCGCGCTTCGCCGACGTTATCACACAACAGCAGCGCCACGCCGACCGACATATCATCCAGCCGGCCTGCCGCATTCAGCCGCGGTCCCAGGGCAAACCCCAGGTCGCTGGCGGCCAGCTTTTGCGGATCTCGGTTGGCAATCTCCAGCAGCGCTTTGATCCCCGGACGGCACTTACCGGCACGGATACGGCTCAGCCCTTGCCAGGTGAGAATGCGGTTATTGGCATCCAGCGGCACAACGTCAGCCACCGTCCCGAGCGCGACCAGATCCAGCAGTTCGGCAAGATTCGGCGGCGTGATGCCCCGTTCTTCAAACCAGTTTTTATCGCGCAGGAACGTGCGCAGCGCCAGCATCAAATAGAACGCTACCCCGACGCCGGCCAGCGATTTCGAGGGGAAATCGCAGTCGCGCAGATTGGGGTTCACAATGGCTTCCGCTGCCGGCAGCGTCTCACCCGGTAGATGGTGATCGGTCACGACCACCGGGATCCCCAATGCGTGGGCACGATCGACGCCGGCATGGGAAGAGATGCCGTTATCCACGGTCATAATCATCTGCGCCCCGCGGGCGTGGGCCTGATCGACTACTTCGGGGCTTAACCCGTAGCCATCTTCAAAACGATTTGGCACCAGATAGGAGACATTGCTGTAGCCCAGCGCGCGCAGCGCCAGCACGCTCAGCGCGGTACTGGTGGCGCCATCGGCGTCAAAATCACCGACCACGACGATATGCCGCTCTTGCCTGAATGCGTCGTAGAGCATCTCAACGGCTTTTTCGATGCCGTTCAGCTGCGTCCACGGCAGCATGCCTTTGACGCTGCGTTCGAGCTCCTGGGCATGCAGGACGCCGCGGCTGGCGTACAGCCGCTGCAGCAGCGGCGGCAGGTCGGCGGGGAGCTCAGCCCCTTCAACCACCTCACGGCGGCGTAGTTGTATCTGTTGTTTCACGCGAATTATTTACCGCTTGTCTGTTTTTGATGCTCATCAAGGAAGGCTTTCAGCTCTTTCGGCCCCTGATAACCCGGAAGCACGTAGCCGTTGCTCAGCACCATCGCCGGCGTGCCGTTAACGCCGAACTGCACGCCAAGCGTGTAGTGTTTGCTGATATCGACCTGGCAGCTCGCCGGCTGAATACCTTTACCGCTCATCGCGTCATCCAGCGCTTTGTTACGATCTTTGGCGCACCAGATGGCTTTCATATCCTGCTCGGTCTGGCTTTGCAGGCCCTGGCGCGGGAAGGCCAGGTAGCGAACGGTAATTCCCAGCGCGTTATAGTCGCTCATCTCTTCGTGCAGCTTGTGGCAGTAGCCGCAGGTGATGTCGGTGAAAACGGTGATAACGTGTTTTTCCTGCGGCGCTTTATAGATAATCATCTCTTTTTCCAGCGCGTTCAGCTTGCCCACCAGCAGCGCGTTGGTGACGTTTACCGGCTGTGCGCCGCCGACATCATACATCGGCCCCTGGATGACGTGTTTACCGTCATCGGTCACATACAGCACGCCGCTGTCGGTCAGTACGGTGCTCATTCCGGCAACCGGCGATGGCTGAATATCCGTATTCTGTACGCCCAGTTTAGCCAGCGACTGTTTGATAGCCGCGTTATCCGCATGGGCCGCACCGGACAGCGTCGCCGCCAGCAGCGTAAACATCAATAAACCTTTTTTCATACTCAGTCCTTTTATTCAGCACTCACGCCCGCGGGTGGTGCTGTTGATGAAGTTGTCTCAGACGCTCGGTCGCGACATGGGTGTAGATCTGCGTCGTTGAGAGATCGCTGTGTCCCAACAGCATCTGTACCACGCGTAAATCTGCGCCATGGTTAAGTAAATGCGTGGCAAACGCATGGCGTAAAACGTGCGGGGAGAGCTTCGCGCTATCTATTCCGGCCAGCACGGCATAGTGCTTAATCCGATGCCAGAAGGTCTGGCGCGTCATTTGCTGCGCGCGCTGACTTGGAAAAAGCACATCAGATGCCACGCCGTTCAGCAGCCAGGGGCGCCCGTACTCCAGGTAGTTCTCAACCCACAGCACCGCCTCTTCGCCAAGCGGGACCAGCCGTTCTTTGTTCCCTTTACCCACCACCCGCAGGACGCCCTGACGCAGGCTGATGTCGCTCATCGTCAGGCCCACCAGTTCCGACACGCGCAGGCCGGTCGCGTACAGCACCTCAAGCATCGCTTTATCGCGGAGTTCCAGAGGCTGCTCGACCAGCGGCGCCTGCAGCAGACGTTCGACCTGAGCCTCACTCAGATCTTTTGGCAGCCGCTGCGGCAGTTTCGGTGACGCCAGCAGCGCGCTGGGGTCATCCGGACGAATTTTCTCCCGATAGAGGTGCTGGAAGAAACGGCGCACGGCGCTCAACAGCCGCGCGGTACTGGTGGCTTTATAGCCGCCCGTTTGTCTCTCGGCCAGCAGCGCCTGAAGATCCTCGCCGCTGGCGCTAACCAGCGATAACTCGCGATGATGCAGCCATTCCACTACCATCGTCAGATCCCGACGGTAGGCGCTCAGCGTATTTTCCGCCAGATTGCGCTCCAGCCACAAGGCATCAAGAAACTGTTCGATTCGTGCGAGATCCTCTTTCACATCGCCCTCTTTGCTCGTTAAAACGGCTTCAGTATACCCAAATAAGTGGCCCGGCTGGGCAAAAACGGCGGCGCTGTTTTTTCCCGGCCGGCTGGCGGAACAGCTTAAGTATGCGGCTGACGGCGGCTTTCTGATAAACTAGCCGCAAAATCACCGCATGAATTGAGATGTTTACGCCATGAACATAGGTCTTTTTTACGGCTCCAGTACCTGCTACACCGAGATGGCAGCGGAGAAGATCCGCGATATCATCGGCCCGGAATTAGTGACGCTGCATAATCTGAAAGATGATTCCCCTTCCCTGATGACACAGTATGACGTGTTGATTCTCGGTATCCCGACGTGGGATTTCGGCGAAATTCAGGAAGACTGGGAAGCCGTCTGGCAACAGCTGGACGCACTGGATCTGCAGGATAAAATTGTGGCGCTGTATGGCATGGGTGACCAGTTGGGTTACGGCGAATGGTTCCTTGACGCACTGGGAATGCTGCACGACAAACTGAGCGCCAAAGGCGTTAAGTTTATCGGTTACTGGCCGACGGAAGGTTACGAATTCACCAGCCAGAAACCGATTATCGCCGATGGCCAGCTGTTTGTTGGCCTGGCGCTCGATGAGACGAACCAGTATGACCTGAGCGACGATCGCATCCAGAACTGGTGCGAGCAAATCCTCGGCGAAATGGCTGAGCAGTTCGCCTGACAGGCTTTTACTCCTGTGCCGGTTTTTGTAACACCAACCGGCGCAGATCTCGCCACTCTTTGGCGTCCATACTGTCTGCAGCGATCCACAGATGCTGGCGGCGACGCGTTTGCATATCCTGCAGACGCAGCAACATCCCGCTATTAATCACCCACGGCGTGCCGACAATCTCCCATTCCGCTTTTTGCCAACGCAAACGCGAATCGGTCATCAGCTTTATTTCCCCCCGGCAGGCGTGGATCCGCCGCTGGCTGCGCACGCTGTCGAACACCACCAGCGACAGCAGCAATAGCCATAGCGGCGTGTAGCTCAGCGGCCAGGGCATCAGCAGCACAATAGCCGCCACAATGCCGTGCAGCAGCAGCGAGAACCACTGTGAGCGCCAGGAGATGCGTAAATCAGATTGCCACAGGACCACGTTCCCGATTCCGAGTCTGGATTAATTTTACCATCCGTTGCAGTTGCGCATCAGCCGGTTCGCCATGATTCATCAGCCAGTTAAACAGATCCGGATCGTCGTTTTCTAACAGACGGATAAACAGCTGTTTGTCTTCATCGCTGAGCGTATCGTACTCATACTCGAAAAACGGCATGATGGAGATATCAAGTTCACGCATACCCCTGCGGCATGCCCAGTGGATGCGGGCTTTATTCGTAATGTCCATGTTGTCCTTCCAGCATAAAGAGAGTCTTACGCGCCCTTCAGGTCGCCGAAGCGCTGCCTGACAAGACGTTGTTGATAGGTTAGTTTAACCCGTTTTTTGCACTTACTTTACAGCAATATCGAGAACAGAGAACGCCATTCCACAAAAACCACATTTAAAATATGGCTTTATCTTTCTCCTTTGTTTCCCCGTTTGTGCTTTCAGGGCACAAATGGCCTGCCAAAAGCACTTGCATTGCACCATAGCTCTTTTACCATTAGCTATTCACTCTGCGTTAAGCTATTCAGGACATGACTATGGCTTTTACACCTTTTCCTCCGCGTCAGCCTTCTTCTTCCTCTCGTCTGCCGTTAACGCTGATGACGCTGGATGACTGGGCGCTGGCAACGATTACCGGTCAGGATGGCGAGAAGTATCTGCAGGGGCAGATTACCGCCGATGTCAGCGCATTAACCGACGATCGGCATCTGCTTGCCGCGCACTGTGATGCCAAGGGCAAGATGTGGAGCAACCTGCGGGTTTTCCGCCGCGACGGTGGTTTTACCTGGATTGAACGCCGCAGCCTGCGCGATTCCCAGCTCGCTGAACTGAAGAAATATGCGGTGTTCTCTAAAGTGACCATTGCCGCCGATGATGAACACGTCCTGCTGGGCGTTGCCGGTTTCCAGGCCCGCGCCGCGCTGGCGCCGCTGTTCAGCGAACTTCCGGGCAGCGACAAACCGCTCGTCAGCGACGGCGTGACCAGCCTGCTGTGGTTTGAACATCCGGCGGAGCGCTTTCTGCTGGTGACCGATGTGGCAACCGCCACCCGCGTAACCGACGCGTTGCGCAGCGATGCGCAGTTGAACAACAGCCAGCAGTGGCTGGCGCTCAACATCGAAGCCGGCCTGCCGGTCATAGACAGCGCCAACAGCGCGCAGTTCATCCCGCAGGCGACAAACCTGCAGGCATTGGGCGGCATCAGCTTTAAGAAAGGCTGCTATACCGGTCAGGAAATGGTCGCCCGGGCGAAATTCCGCGGTGCGAACAAACGCGCCCTGTGGTATCTGGCCGGGAAAGCGAGCCGCGTCCCGGAAGCCGGAGAAGACCTTGAGCTGAAGATGGGTGAGAACTGGCGCCGGACCGGCACCGTGCTGGCAGCTGTGCTGCTGGATGATGGTCAACTGCTGGTGCAGGTCGTGATGAATAACGATATGGAACCAGACAGCGTCTTCCGCGTGCGCGATGATGCCGGTACATTAAGCATCGTTCCGCTGCCCTATTCACTGGAAGAGAGTTAAAGCGCGAAGATCGCCTTAAGCTGCCAGGCTCTTCAGGCGGCAACATCCCGGACTGTGCGGTGCTGTCGTTTCGGCAAGCGCCGCACCGCCGGGAAATTCCCCGCCGATGCGGCCTCTTCTTTATACCTGACCGACGTACAAATAAATGGCCAGGAAGTGACATACGCTGCCGCCCAGCACAAAACCGTGCCAGATTGCATGGTTATAAGGAATGCGCTTGCAGACGTAGAAGATAACCCCCAGCGAATACACCACGCCCCCGACCGCCAGCAGCGTTACCCCCCCAGCCGCCAGTTTGATCGCCAGCTGATAAACCACGATCAGCGACAGCCAGCCCATCGTCAGATAGGTCACCAGTGAGAGGACCTTAAAGCGGTGCGCAATGGTGAGCTTAAATAAGATCCCCAGCAGCGCCAGGCTCCAGATGACCACCATCAGGCCGCGCGCAAGCGGTGAATTGAGCCCTACCAGTAGAAAAGGCGTATAGGTTCCCGCTATCAGCAGATAGATGGCGCAGTGATCGAATTTTTTCAGCCACAGCTTGGCTCGCTGATGGGGAATAGCATGATAGAGGGTAGAGGCGAGGAACAGCATAATCATGCTGCCGCCGTACAGGCTATAGCTGGTAATCGCCGTTGCGCTGGCGTTGCTGTCGACCGCCTGCACCAGCAGGAGGACGAGGCCAACGATGCCAAATACCAGCCCGATACCGTGACTGATGCTGTTGGCGACTTCCTCTGCCAAAGAATAACCCTGTGTGATTAATGGTTTGCGAACCATATTTGACTCCGAAAACAAGAACGCTTTCAATGCTCACCTAGGGTAACTGAGAATGATTCCAGTGAACACCTGTTAGCTAAAATAAAAAGATTAATATTTGTAAACACTATAAAATCATAATGTTACATTAAAATTTCAACTAACAGTCGTTCGCTGTTTTATCAAAGCCTTTTGAATTCAATAACATAAAACTGGTCTTCGCCTGGATAGATCTCCGCAATGACCTGACGCAGCTGCGCGAGGGTCATATTCTCCTGTTCGGCGTGACGTTCCGTGAGCGTATCGAGCGTTACCGTGGACGTCGCCACCACGCTTATCGTGCAAAAATAGCCGTCATCTTCATAGCGGCCAACGCGCAGCACGTCGCCGGTTTTAAAATGCGACTCGGCGGCATTACGAATGGTGATGGTTTTGCGCCCGGCGAGGATGTCGTCCTGAAAGCGCTGAAAAAAGGTTATGTCATTCGGCTGCATGATATAATTCCATCCTGGTCATTATGAATTGTGAGTTATTACTGTGAGTATGTTCTCCCACGCCGCGATCGCCAGTCTCAATAATCTTGAGATGATGGTCTACCACTACGTCATTAAGAATCGTGACAAAGTGATGTATATGACCATCCGCGAGCTGGCAGAAGCCGCCGGGGTCTCCACGACCACCGTCCTGCGCTTTTGTCGCAAACTGCAGTGCGAAGGCTACTCGGAGTTTCGCGTCCGCTTTAAATTATATCTCGAGCAGAACCAGCCACAACAGGCAAATATCGGTGCCAGTGAAATAATGAGTTTTTTTAAAAGCGTCAACAATGACGAATTTGATAATTTACTCGATCGTGCCGTCGATATTATTCTCGCGTCAGAACGTATTATATTTGTTGGCGCCGGTACCTCCGGCGCGTTGGCAAAATATGGCGCACGCTTTTTCTCCAACGTCGGGAAATTCAGCAATCATATCGACGATCCTTATTTCCCGGTCACCAACGACATGGCGCGTAACGCGCTGGCGATCGTTCTTTCCGTTTCCGGGGAGACCGAAGAGATTCTCCGCTTCGCCAGCCAGTTCAGCCTGCACAACTGCAAAGTAATGTCGGTGACCAGCCATGAACACTCCCGACTGGCGAAGCTGGCAGACTTCAACCTCTCCTGGCACGTCCCGCAAACGCGCATCGGCGGCGTGTATGATATTACCACCCAAATTCCGGTTATTTATATTCTGGAGTCCCTGGGGCGTAAATTAGCACGTAAACTCGCCTGAAAATAACACCCTGTTTTTTCGATGTAACATATTCCAGCTGAGGGAAATTGTTATATCGTGACATTTATATTCCCTTTGTTAGACTCGTAAACAGATGCTATTTGATGAGACGAGCAAAGATGAAAAAAATCACCTTACCGAAAGACTTTTTATGGGGCGGTGCGGTCGCGGCGCACCAGGTGGAAGGCGGCTGGAATAAAGACGGCAAAGGCCCGAGTATTTGCGACGTGCTGACCGGCGGCGCCCACGGCGTACCGCGCGAGATTACCCACCAGGTAGAGCCGGGTAAATATTACCCGAACCACGAAGCCATTGATTTCCACGGCCGCTACAAAGAAGACATCAAGCTGTTCGCCGAGATGGGCTTCAAATGTTTCCGCACCTCCATCGCCTGGACCCGTATCTTCCCGCTCGGCGACGAAACTCAGCCGAACGAAGAGGGGCTGAAGTTCTATGACGACATGTTCGATGAGCTGTTGAAGTACAACATCGAGCCGGTGATCACCCTCTCCCACTTCGAAATGCCGCTGCATCTGGTGCAGCAGTACGGTGGCTGGACCAACCGCAAAGTGGTCGATTTCTTTGTGCGCTTCGCCGAAGTGGTCTTCGAGCGCTATAAGCACAAAGTAAAATACTGGATGACCTTCAACGAGATCAATAACCAGCGCAACTGGCGCGCCCCGCTGTTCGGCTACTGCTGTTCCGGCGTGGTCTATACCGACTACGAAAACCCGGAAGAGACCATGTACCAGGTGCTGCATCACCAGTTCGTTGCCAGCGCGCTGGCGGTGAAAGCGGCGCGACGCATCAATCCGCAGATGCAGGTTGGTTGCATGCTGGCAATGGTGGCGCTCTATCCGTTCTCCTGTAAGCCGGAAGACGTGATGTTCGCCCAGGAGTCGATGCGTGAACGCTACGTCTTTACCGACGTGCAGCTGCGCGGCTACTACCCGACCTATGTTCTCAACGAGTGGGAGCGCCGCGGTTTTAACATCGTGATGGAAGCGGGCGATGAACAGATCCTGCGTGAAGGCACCTGCGATTACCTCGGTTTCAGCTACTACATGACCAACGCGGTCAAAGCGGAAGGCGGCAGCGGCGATGCCATCTCCGGCTTCGAAGGCAGCGTGCCGAACCCGCATGTCAAAGCCTCCGACTGGGGCTGGCAGATTGACCCGGTGGGCCTGCGCTACTCGCTGTGCGAACTGTACGAACGCTATCAGAAACCGCTGTTTATCGTTGAAAACGGCTTCGGCGCCTACGACAAAGTTGAAGAAGACGGCAGCATCAACGACGACTACCGTATCGACTACCTGCGTGCGCATGTGGAAGAGATGATCAAAGCGGTGACTTACGATGGCGTCGAACTGATGGGCTATACCCCGTGGGGCTGTATCGACTGCGTCTCCTTTACCACCGGCCAGTACAGCAAACGCTACGGCTTTATCTACGTGAACAAACATGACGATGGCACCGGCGACATGTCCCGCTCGCGTAAGAAAAGTTTCAACTGGTATAAAGAGGTCATTGCCAGCAACGGCGAAAATCTCTGATTCCCTCTCAGTCGCGCCCTCGCCTCGCCAGAGGAGAGGGCGCTTGCCGGTCTTACAGACACTTCTTTACAGCTTTAACATTGCTAAAACGCGTTCGCCCGATAAGATAAGCCTCGTGAATCACAGAGGCGAAAATGATTAAGCGACAGCGAAAAGCCATTCTTCTTGTAGCCCTTGCCTGTCTGGTGGTGCTGGTATGCACCGCGCAGCGTATGGCCGGGCTGCACGCGCTGGTCATGAATGCTACCGCCGTGACGCAATCGATCCAGCAGGGTGAGGATACGGCCGAAGCGCCGGTAACTCCCTGCGAGCTGAGTGCGAAATCACTGCTCGCCGCCCCGCCGGTGCTGTTTGAAGGCGCGCTGTTTGCCGTCGCGCTACTGCTCACGCTGCTGGCGGCAATACCGCCGCGCATTGTCCGCCTCTGGCCTCCCCGCGTTATTTCCCCTCCCCGGCTACGGGTGCATTTGCGATTGTGCGTCTTCCGTGAATGAGGATTTCCCTGACAGTTCAGGTTAATCAATCATTTACGGAGAAAATTTATGCTTATGGTATTCAGGCGACTGCTGGTCTGCCTGCTTTGGCTATGGCTGCCCGTCAGCCAGGCCGCCGACAGCGGCTGGCTACGCGCCGCTGAGAATCAACACGCCAGCGTCCGGCTGCGCGCACAAAACGACGATAGCGGCACAACGCGCCTGCTGCTTGATGTGGCGCTGGAAAAAGGCTGGAAAACCTACTGGCGCTCCCCGGGGGAAGGCGGCATTGCGCCCGCTATCGCCTGGAAAACGCCGCTGGATGTCACCTGGCACTGGCCAACGCCGCAGCGATTTGACGTCGCGGGAATCACCACCCAGGGCTACCACGGTAACGTCAGCTTTCCGCTGGAAATCCACGGACCGGTGCCGCAGATCTTAAGCGGCGTGCTGACACTTTCCACCTGTAGCAATGTCTGCATTCTGACCGACTATCCCTTTGCGCTGGATATGACCACCGCTGCGGGAGATGGCTTTGGCTATGATTTTACCCGCGCACTGGGCACGCTCCCGCGCCCGGACGGCCTGACGTCCCGGCTGACCTCGGCCTATGGCGGCGGAAAGCTCACGGTTACCGCCGTTCGCGAAGCCGGCTGGCGGCAGCCGTCGCTGTTTATCGACAGCATGGAGAATGTCGATTTCGGCAAACCCACCTTCTCACTGAACGGCGAGACGCTGGTCGCGCAGATCCCGGTCACCGACAGCTGGGGTGAGGCGGCACCTGACCTCAGCGGCAAACGTCTGTCGCTGGTCCTTGCCGACAGCGGTCTGGCGCAGGAGAGCACGTCGATCGTTAGCGAAGGCCTCCCGGCGCAGGCGCCGGCTTTATGGTGGGTCTTGCTGATGGCCCTTGCCGGCGGGCTGATTCTGAATGTTATGCCCTGCGTCCTGCCGGTACTGGCCATGAAACTCGGTTCGCTGGTGCAGACCGGGACGCGCGAGCGCGCAACCGTACGCCGGCAGTTTCTGGCCTCGGTTTGCGGCATCGTCGCGTCCTTTCTGGCGCTGGCGTTGATGATGACTCTGCTTCGCCTGGGGAATCAGGCGCTGGGCTGGGGCATTCAGTTTCAGAACCCATGGTTTATCGGCGCGATGGCGCTGGTGATGGTGCTGTTCAGCGCCAGCCTGCTGGGGCTGTTTGAGATTCGCCTCTCCTCCGGCACCAGTACATTTCTGGCGACCCGCGGCGGCAAGGGTCTGATGGGCCATTTCTGCCAGGGCGCTTTCGCAACGCTACTGGCCACGCCGTGCACGGCGCCGTTTCTCGGTACCGCTGTCTCGGTCGCGCTGGTCGCGCCGCTGCCGCTGCTGTGGGGCATTTTCCTCGCCATGGGGGTCGGCATGAGTCTGCCGTGGCTGCTGGTTGCCGCCTGGCCAGGTCTCGCCCGGCATCTGCCGCGCCCCGGACGCTGGATGAACGTCCTGCGCGTGATACTCGGATTGATGATGCTGGGATCATCCGTATGGCTGCTCAGCCTGCTGACGGCGCATATCGGTCGGATACCGGTTATCGCCCTGACGGCGCTGCTGGCCCTCGCGCTGCTGCTGGCGACGCTCTGGCGCTATCGCTGGCGCACGACGCTGAAGGCTGGCGTGCTGACGTTAGCTGTCACCGGGGTCGTCGCTTTTCTGTCACCGCCTGACGGCCAGACATCGCGACGCGACCGCGTGAACTGGCAGCCGCTCAGCGAACAGGCGATTAGCGATGCGCTGGCAAGCAATAAGCGACTGTTTATTGACGTCACCGCCGACTGGTGCGTCACCTGCAAAGCCAATAAATACAACGTATTGTTGCGCGATGACGTTCAGAACGCCCTCTCTGAACCAGACGTGGTGGCCCTGCGCGGCGACTGGAGTCGCCCGTCGGCGGCGATCGGCCGCTTTCTGACCACTCGCGGCAGCGCCGCCGTTCCCTTCAATCAAATTTACGGACCGGGATTAGCCCAGGGCCGCGTGCTGTCTCCGCTGCTCAGCCGCGACGAACTCCTCGCCACTCTGTCCGATGCAAAAGGTCAATAATCATGAGAATCATCGCTGCACTCCTTCTGCTGTGCGTTTCAACCTTCAGCCTTGCCGCCCCGGCAGAACCCGCGGATGCCTCCGCCAACGACCAACTGGCAAAGCTGCTGTTTAACGATCCCGACAGCCCGCGGCTGGGCGCCAAAGCGCCGCGCCTGACTATCGTCTCGTTTACCGATTACAACTGCCCGTATTGTAAGCAGTTCGATCCGATGCTGGAGAAGATCGTTCACGATAACCCTGATGTCCTGCTGATTGTAAAACTGCTGCCGTTTAAGGGGCAAAGTTCGGTTAACGCCGCCAAAGCCGCGCTCTCCACATGGCGCCAGCAGCCGGATAAATTCTGGGCGCTGCATCAGCGGCTGATGGCCAAAAAGGGCTACCACGACAATGCGAGTATTCTCGCCGCGCAGCAAAAAACCGCGACCGATGGGGTGAAAACCGATGATAAAACAATGGACTCGCTGAAGATGAACCTGATTTTGTCTCAGGTGCTGAATATCCAGGGCACCCCGGCGACGATTATCGGCGATCAAATGGTCGCCGGCGCGATTCCTTATCAGGAGCTGGAGGGGCTGGTGAAAGAACAGCTGGCAAAAGCCGATGGTCAGTAAATTACGCCGCTGGCTGCGCGAGCTGATGATCCTGCTGCTGCTGGCCGGCGCGCTCATCGTGGGGATGGATTATCTGCGTCGGCCTGCGCTGCCGCCGAATCTGACGACTACACCGCTGCAGACGCTGGAGGGTAACGTGGTCGATCTGCACGCCATGAGCCAGCAGCGCCCGCTGCTGATCTACGTCTGGGCGACCTGGTGCGGAGTGTGCCGTTACACGACGCCATCCGTAGCGGCGCTGGCGAGCAACGGCGGCAATGTCATGACCGTCGCGCTCCGTTCCGGGGATGATGCCATGCTGTCCAACTGGCTGGCGCATAAGAAAATGGCGCTGCCCACGGTTAACGACCCCGACGGCGGACTTTCTCGCCAGTGGGGCGTTCAGGTCACGCCAACGCTTATCGTCATCTCTCGCGGCGAGGTTAAGTCGATCACCACCGGCTGGACCAGCGGTTGGGGAATGCGCCTGCGGCTGTGGCTGGTGTCATAACATCAGCTCGCAAAACGGCTGACCGGGAAGGGCGCACGTCGCTGCCCGGGACTCTCCGGCAGCGGACTATTTCCCACCGGCCAGTTCGAGAAAGCTTCCGGTCACATAGGAGGCTTTCTCGCTCAGTAGCCAGGCGATGGCCTGTGCGACCTCCTCCGGCTGCCCGCCACGTTGCATCGGCAGCCCCGCTTTTACCCGATCCACGCGCCCAGGCTCGCCGCCGGAGGCGTGCATCTCAGTATAGATAAAGCCGGGACGCACGCCGTTAACGCGAATCCCCTGCGCCGCCACTTCCAGCGACAGTCCGGTGGTCAGCGTATCCACGGCCCCTTTCGAGGCGGCATAATCCACATATTCCCCCGGCGCCCCCAGACGCGATGCCGCCGATGAAACATTGACGATCGCCCCGCCTTTTCCGCCGTGCCGATATGACATCCGCTTCACCGCCTCCCGGCAACAGAGGAAATAGCCGGTGACATTAGTACTCAGCACCTGATTAATCCGCCCGGCGGTCAGGTTTTCCACGGTGCTTTGCGCAAACAGGATACCGGCGTTGTTAACCAACGCGGTCAGCGGCTCCTCAAGACGGTCGATCCCATCAAACATCGCCATGACCTGCGCCTCGTCGCTGATATCGGCCCCCAGCGCAACGGCTTTGCCGCCGAGGACGACAATCTCGTTGACCACCGCCATCGCCGCGCTAATGTTGTGATGATAGTTAACCACCACGGTATACCCTTCCTGTGCCAGCAGCAGCGCCGTCGCCTTACCTATTCCGCGGCTGGCGCCGGTAATCAGTGCTATCGCCATCCTCTCCCCCAAAAAATAAAGGCGCCGAAGCGCCTTTAAAAGATAGTCCAGTCAGTGAATTACTGGTATTCGCTCATCGGTACGCAGGAGCAGAACAGATTACGGTCACCGTAGACATCGTCCAGACGCTTCACCGTCGGCCAGTATTTATTCGCCAGACCGGCCGGGAATACCGCCAGCTCACGGGTATACGGATGATGCCATTCCGCCACCAGCTCTCCCTGGGTATGCGGGGCGTTCACCAGCGGGTTATCTTCCAGCGGCCACTCGCCCGCTTTCACGCGGTCGATTTCCCCACGAATCGCCAGCATCGCGTCGATGAAGCGGTCCAGCTCGACTTTGCTTTCTGATTCCGTCGGCTCAACCATCAGCGTACCGGCCACCGGGAAGGACATCGTCGGTGCGTGGAAACCGAAGTCGATCAGACGCTTGGCAATATCCAGCTCGCTGATGCCGGTCTCTTCTTTCAGAGGACGAATATCCAGAATACATTCGTGCGCCACGCGACCGTCGCGGCCGGTGTAAAGCACCGGGAACGCCTCTTTCAGACGAGTAGCGATGTAGTTGGCATTGAGGATGGCCACCTGGCTCGCCTGTTTCAGCCCTTCGGCGCCCATCATGCGGATATACATCCAGCTGATTGGCAGAATGGAAGCGCTGCCGAACGGTGCGGCAGAAACCGCGCCCTGACGGGTCAACATCCCTTCGATCTGTACCACGCTATGGCCCGGAACAAACGGCGCCAGATGCGCTTTGACGCCGATCGGCCCCATACCCGGACCGCCGCCGCCGTGCGGGATGCAGAAGGTTTTGTGCAGGTTAAGGTGCGAGACGTCCGCGCCGATAAAGCCCGGAGAAGTAATACCAACCTGGGCGTTCATGTTAGCGCCGTCGAGGTAAACCTGACCGCCGAACTGATGCACGATTTCGCACACTTCGCGGATCGTCTCTTCATACACGCCGTGCGTTGACGGGTAGGTCACCATGATGCAGGAGAGGTTCTCACCCGCCTGCTCCGCCTTGAGACGCAGATCCGCGAGATCGATGTTGCCGTTTTTATCACAGGCCACGACCACCACCTGCATGCCGGCCATCTGTGCCGACGCCGGGTTGGTGCCGTGCGCAGAACTTGGGATCAGGCAGATATCACGATGGCCTTCATTGCGGCTTTCGTGGTAATGGCGAATAGCCAGCAGGCCCGCGTACTCGCCCTGTGCGCCGGAGTTTGGCTGCATGCAGACGGCGTCGTAACCGGTCAGTTTTACCAGCCAGTCGGAGAGCTGGGCGATCATCTGATGATAACCTTCCGCCTGCTCTGCCGGGCAGAACGGGTGCAGCTCGGCAAACTCAGGCCAGGTGATCGGGATCATTTCCGCCGCGGCGTTGAGCTTCATGGTGCAGGATCCCAGCGGGATCATCGCCTGATTCAGCGCCAGATCTTTACGCTCCAGCGAGTGCATGTAGCGCATCATCTCGGTTTCGCTGTGGTAGCGATTGAACACCGGGTGCGTCAGGATCGCATCGTTACGCAGCATGCTTTCCGGGATCGAGCGGCTGTCGAGGGCCACGTCTTTATCCAGGGCATCGATATCCAGGCCGTGGTCGTCGCCAATAATAGCGCGGAACAGGTTCAGCACATCTTCGCGGGTTGTCGCTTCATCAAGAGTGATGCCAACGGCGTTATGGATGTCGCTGCGCAGGTTAATTTCCAGCGCTTCGGCGCGTGCCAGCACCGCCGCTTTGTCGACCACGTCCACACACAGGGTGTCGAAGTAGTGAGCGTGGCGCAGCTTGAGCCCTTTTTTCTGCAGCCCGTCGGCCAGAATATCGGTCAGTCGGTGGATGCGGCTGGCGATGCGCTTCAGGCCCTCTGGCCCGTGGAACACCGCGTACAGGCTGGCGATATTTGCCAGCAGTACCTGGGAAGTACAAATATTGGAGTTCGCTTTCTCGCGACGGATATGCTGTTCGCGGGTCTGCATCGCCATACGCAGCGCGGTGTTACCGGCGGCATCTTTTGATACGCCGATAATACGGCCCGGCATCGAGCGTTTAAATTCATCTTTTGCGGCAAAGAAGGCCGCATGCGGACCGCCGTAGCCCATCGGCACGCCAAAACGCTGGGCGGAGCCGAAGACGATATCAGCCCCCTGTTTGCCCGGTGCGGTCAACAGAACCAGCGTCATGAAGTCCGCGGCGACGCTGACCACGACTTTGCGTGCTTTCAGATCGGCGATCAGCTTGCTGTAGTCATGAATTTCGCCGGTGGTACCCACCTGCTGCAGCAGCACGCCGAAAACGTCCTGATGGTCGAGCGCTTTTTCCGCCTCATCAACGATGACGTCAAAGCCAAAGGTTGCGGCGCGGGTGCGCACCACATCAAGGGTCTGCGGATGTACATCGGCGGCAACGAAGAAGCGGTTCGCATTCTTCAGTTTGCTGACGCGTTTGGCCATCGCCATCGCTTCAGCGCCGGCGGTCGCCTCATCCAGCAGTGACGCGGAGGCGATATCCAGCCCGGTCAGATCGAGGGTCACCTGCTGGAAATTCAGCAGTGATTCCAGGCGGCCCTGGGAAACTTCCGGCTGGTAAGGGGTGTAAGCGGTATACCAACCCGGATTTTCCAGCATATTGCGCTGAATAACCGGCGGCAGCTGCACGGCGGTGTAACCCATGCCGATGTAAGACTTGAAGCGCTTGTTGCGACCGGCGATCGCCTTCAGTTCCGCCAGCGCGGCGAATTCGGTAGTCGCGTCACCCACCTGCGGGGGTGTCGCCAGCTGAATATCCTGCGGCACAATCTGGCCAATCAGGGCGTTAAGCGAATCGGCGCCGACGGTGTTCAGCATCTCCTGCTGTTGCTGAGCATCCGGGCCGATGTGACGTTCAATAAAGGCGCCGCGGTTTTCAAGCTGACCTAAAGTCTGAGTCATGAGCGATGGTTCCTGAAACGTGCAGTGAATCGTATGTGTCTTTACTTACCTGAACAGGCAAAAATCATTCACGCTGCCGGCAGCAGATGCCCGCAGCGTGAAGGGGCAAGATATTTACTCGTTTTCCAGCAGCGCCGCATAGGCGTCCGCGTCAAGCAGAGCCGCAACCTGCGCTTCATCGCTGGCCTTAATTTTAAAGATCCAGCCGTCCGCGTACGGGTCGCTGTTCACCAGCTCCGGAGAGTCGTTGAGCTCTTCGTTCACCGCCACAATCTCGCCGCTAATCGGGGCATAAATATCCGAAGCAGCTTTCACCGACTCGGCAACCGCGCAGTCGTCACCCGCTTCAACGGTTGCGCCAACGTCCGGCAGATCGACGAAAACCATATCGCCAAGCAGTTCCTGGGCATGTTCGGTGATCCCGACGGTGTAGGTGCCGTCAGCTTCTTTGCGCAGCCATTCGTGTTCTTTACTGTATTTCAGTTCTGCTGGTACGTTGCTCATCAATTAATCTCCAAAAAGGGGGAATCACACCACGGCTTTGCCGTTGCGTACAAAAACAGGTTTAGTCACTTTTACCGGCATTTCGCGGTTGCGAATCTGCACAATGGCCGTCTCGCCGATACCGGCCGGTACGCGCGCCAGCGCGATACTGTAGCCCAGCGTCGGGGAGAAGGTGCCGCTGGTGATAATACCTTCTTTCTGATTACCGTCTGCATCGCTAAAGCGCACCGGCAAACCGCCGCGCAGGACGCCTTTCTCGGTCATCACCAGACCCACCAGCTGCTCAGTACCTTTTTCACGCTGCAGCTCCAGCGCTTCGCGGCCGATGAACGCGCGTTCTGCCGGTTCCCAGGCAATGGTCCAGCCCATATTTGCAGCCAGCGGAGAGATGCTTTCATCCATCTCCTGGCCATACAGGTTCATCCCCGCTTCCAGACGCAAGGTATCGCGAGCGCCCAGACCGCACGGCTTCACGCCTGCGTCCAGCAGGCCACGCCAGAAATCAGCAGCCTGCTCATTCGGCATGGCGATTTCGTACCCGGCTTCACCGGTATAACCGGTGGTCGCAATAAACAGATCGCCGGCCTGCACGCCAAAGAACGGTTTCATCCCTTCTACGGCCTGACGCTGTGCGTCGGTGAACAGGGTTGCCGCTTTCGCTTTCGCCTGTGGCCCCTGTACGGCAATCAGCGAAAGATCGTCACGGACGGTCATTTCAAGACCATAGGGTTCAGCCTGTTGAGTAATCCAGGCGAGGTCTTTTTCACGGGTGGCGGAGTTAACAACGAGGCGGAAATAATCTTCGGTAAGGAAATAGACAATCAGGTCATCGATGACGCCGGCTGATGCGGTAAGCATACCGGTATACAGCGCTTTGCCGGGTACCGTCAGCTTCGCGACATCGTTAGCCAGCAGATAGCGCAGAAACTCCCGGATGCGGCTGCCGTGGAAGTCGACGATGGTCATGTGCGAGACATCGAACATACCGGCGTCGCCCCGCACCGCGTGGTGCTCATCAATCTGGGAACCGTAATGTAGCGGCATCATCCAGCCATGGAAGTCCACCATGCGAGCGCCGCACAGCGTGTGTTGTTCATACAACGGAGTCTGTTGAGCCATCTTTTCCTCATCGAATAAAACGGAACCCGCTACTGGGTTGGGCGATGTCATTGGGGCGATTTCGCACCACGAAATCCGCCGTCGGCGCCATGTCCGGGCACCGACGCAAACGTTCTCTTTTGCCTGAACTTACCACCGAACCCGGCGCTAAACCATAAGCTAAATCAGGACATCACATTAGCTTATGACTAAAAGTCACCAAAAAGACTACAGAGTTATTGACTGGAAAAAAGCGATTTATGCCACATAAAATTAACATCATGGCCTGATATTACCGAGCATAATGGTATTTTATGCGAAAAAAGAGGCCTGTTTTCTGTTGCAAAAAAAGAGAGGCATTAATAAAACTAATGCGAAAAAATGGGTGAGATTAGATTATTTCAAATGAGAGGAGAAAACCCGGCGCCGGGGCCGGGAGAGAGAAGTGTGACGCGCTTAACGTAACCAGGCAGGAAGATCGTTTAAGCCCATGGCCTGGCGAATCAACTGCGGTTTGACGCCCGGTAGCGTATCCGCCAGTTTGAGGCCAATATCGCGCAGCAGTTTCTTCGCCGGGTGGCTGCCAGAGAACATTTCGCGGAAGCCCTGCATCCCCGCCAGCATCAGCGCGGCGCTGTGCTTACGGCTACGTTCATAGCGACGTAGATACAGGTACTGACCAATATCCTTGCCCTGCGCATGCAGACGACGGAGTTCATCGATCAGTTCCGCTGCATCCATAAAGCCCAGATTTACCCCCTGGCCGGCCAGCGGGTGGATAGTGTGCGCGGCATCGCCAACCAGCGCCAGACGATGCGCGGCGAACTGGCGCGCGTAGCGACCGGTCAACGGGAAAGTCTGACGCTCGCTTGCAAGCTGGCACAGGCCAAGCCGGTTATCGAAGGCAATATTCAGCGCCTGATTAAACACCGCCTCGTCGGCCAGCTGCATCCGCTGTGCTTCCTGCGGCGACAGCGACCAGACGATCGAACACAGATGCGGATCGTTCAGCGGCAGAAACGCCAGAATGCCATCGCCGTGAAACGCCTGACGGGCAATCGCCTGATGCGGTTCTTCGGTTCGGATAGTGGCAACCAGCGCATGATGGCGGTAGTCCCAGAACGTCAGCGGTATATCCGCTTTGTTGCGCAACCAGGAGTTTGCTCCGTCGGCGCCGACCACCAGCCTGGCGGTCAGCATCTTGCCATCCTGCAAGCTGAGAAATGCTTCGTTTTCTCCCCACGCCACCTGCTGCAGCTGAGCCGGGGCCAGCAGCGTGACGTCGGCGCAACGCTGCGCCTTTTGCCACAGCGCATGATGAACGATCGCATTTTCAATAATATGACCAAGGTGGCTGAAGCCCATACTCTGGTCATCAAAGCTGATGTGGCCAAAGCTGTCCTTATCCCACACTTCCATACCGTGATAACAGCTGGCGCGCCGGGCGATAATCTCCGGCCAGACATCCAGCCGGGTCAGCAGTTTTTCGCTGGCGGCGTTAATGGCTGATACCCGCAGCGCCGGCGGCGCATCGGCGTTTAACGGCTGCGGCTCGGCTTGTTCCAGCACCGCAACCCGCAGCCCGCTCCCCTGCAAACCGCAGGCTACCGCCAGGCCCACCATGCCACCGCCAACAATGGCAACATCAACACTTTGCACGTTCAACTCCTTAACGAGGAACCCAACCAAGGGTACGCTGCGCCAGCGCGTCACGCGCCGGGGTAAATAATTCCATCGCCATCAGACCCACGTTACGCCCCGCCACCAGCGGCGCCCAACGATTAGCAAACAGATGCACCAGCCCATCGGTCACGCCGATAGTCGCGGCCTTATCATCCGCTCGCCGCGCCTGATAGTGACAAAGAAGTGAGTAATCGCCGGGGTCCTGCCCGTTAGCGCAGGCCTGCGCCAGCGTTTCCGCCAGGCTCATCACATCCCGCAGACCGAGATTAAAGCCCTGCCCGGCGATGGGATGCAGCGTCTGCGCCGCATTACCGACCAGCGCCAGGCGATGGGAAACCGGGCGCATAGCGGTGGTCAACGTCAAGGGATAAACGCTGCGCTTCCCGGCATGCGTGATGCGCCCCAGCCGCCAGCCAAATGCCTGCTGCAGCTGCTCGCAAAATTGCGCATCGGACCAACCCAGGACCTCATCGCGCCGCGACTGCGGGTGACACCATACCAACGAACAGCGTCCGTGTGACATCGGCAGCATGGCCAGCGGACCATGTTCGGTGAAGCGTTCAAAGGCACGCCCTTCATGGGGCAACGCCGTGCTGACGTTGGCAATAATCGCCAGCTGCTCGTAAGGCTGCTGCTGCCAGCTCATGCCGCAGCGGGCGCCCAGCGTGGAGCGCGAACCATCGGCGGCAACCAGCAGCCGGCCTTCGATCGTCTCGCCGCTATCCAGGGTGATGCTGACTCCCTCCTGCCACCGGGTGACGTCTTCGACTTTCGCCGGGCAGTGTAAGGTAATGCCCGGCGCTTCGCGCAGTTGCGCAAACAATCGCTGGCCGATATCGTGCAATTCCACCACCTGGCCAAGCGCCGCCAGGCCGTAATCCTGCGCATCAAGGGTCACGAATCCCGCATGTCCGCGGTCGCTGACGTGAACACGCTGAATCGGCGTCGCGCAATCGGCAATGCCTTGCCAGATGCCGGTACGCGCCAGCTGCTGGCAGGTCCCCGCCGCCAGCGCAATCGCGCGGGCATCAAACCCCGGATGCTGCGACGAATCCGGCTGCGCCGCCTCGACCAGATGTACCGGCAGCGCGCCGTGGGTTAAGCGCGAGATTGCTAACGCCAGGGTTGCCCCGGTCATCCCCCCGCCAACGATCAGGATGCTCATGAACGCCGCGCCGCCGCCATCAGCGCCTCAATATCGTCGGCTTTTTTCACCACGCCGGCGGTGAGGTTTTCGTTGCCGTCTTCGGTAATGACGATATCGTCTTCAATACGCACGCCGATGCCGCGATACTGTGGCGGCACGTCGGCGTCGGCGGCAATATAGAGACCCGGTTCAACGGTCAATACCATGCCCGGCTCAAGGAGACGCGAGCGATCGACATCGTAGCGGCCAACATCATGGACATCGAGTCCCAGCCAGTGGCTCAGACCATGCATAAAGTATGGACGGTGGGCGTTGTTCTCCATCAGCTCGTCAACATCCCCTTTCAGGATGCCGAGGCGCACCAGACCGGTGATCATAATGCGCACCACCTGCTGGTTAACCTGCTGAATGGAGGTGCCAGGACGGTAAAGCTCCAGCGCGGTTTCCAGCGACGCGAGGACAATATCGTAAATCTCGCGCTGCGCCGGGCTGAATTTCCCGTTTACCGGGAAGGTGCGGGTGATATCGCCCGCATAGCCGCGGTATTCACAGCCGGCGTCAATCAGCACCAAATCGCCATCGCGCAGCTCGGATTCGTTTTCCGTGTAATGGAGAATACAGCCGTTTTCCCCACCGCCCACGATGGTGTTATAGGAGGGGAAACGGGCGCCGTGGCGGTTGAATTCATGCAGAATTTCCCCTTCCAGCTGGTATTCGAACATGCCCGGACGGCATTTCTGCATTGCGCGGGTATGAGCCAGCGCGGAAATTTCACCAGCGCGGCGCATCACCTCCAGCTCTTCCGGCGATTTAAACAGGCGCATCTCATGCACCATCGGCCGCCAGTCAATCACAGAGCCGGGCGCCTGCAGATTCTGGCGCCCGCCTTTACGCAGTTTTTCCAGCGCGTTGAAGACGATTTTGTCAGCGTAGGCATATTCGCCCTGGGCAAAATAGATCGCATCGAGGCCGTTAAGCAGCTGGAACAGCTGCTGGTTAATTTCGCTGAACGCCAGAGCGCGGTCGACGCCCAGCTTCGATGGCGCGGCCTCCTGCCCCAGACGACGGCCGAACCAGATCTCTGCGGTCAGATCGCGGACGCGGTTAAACAGCACGCTATGGTTGTGGGTGTCGTCGCTTTTAATCAACACCAGCAGGGCTTCCGGCTCATTAAATCCCGTGAAGTACCAAAAATCGCTGTTCTGCCGGTAGGGGTATTCTGAATCTGCGCTGCGGACCGCTTCCGGTGCGGCGAAAATCAGCGCGGCGCTGCCTGGCTGCATCTGCGCCAGCAATGCCTGGCGACGAGAAAGAAATTCCTGCTGTGTCATGACGCCCCCTCAACAAATTATCATTAGTGTAATGTTGGCTTGCGAACTTCCGGTGCGGTTGGCTGCTGGCGAGAAAAGGTTTCGTGGCACAGCAGCGCAGCGACGCGCACGTACTCGATAATCTCTTCCAACGACATCTCCAGCTCCTCCTGATCTTCGTCTTCGTCGTACCCCAGTTGCGCAATGTTACGCAGGTCGTCGATAGCTTCGCCGGTTTCGTCTTTGATTTTATCCAGTTTAGGCTGCGTGACGCCCAGACCGAGCAGGAAATGGTTAACCCAACCGGCCAGCGCGTCGGCGCGTTCAAACACGCTTACCGCGTCACCTTCCGGTAAATAGAGCTGAAACAAGAAACCGTCGTCTTCCAGCGAGTCGCTGGTCACGGAATGTATGGTGCGCAGAGACTCGGCCAGCTCGTGACCAAATGCGAGGCCTTCGTTAGTCAGGTCGTGCACCAGCGGTTGCCAGCTGCTGTCTTTATTGCCGCCGCACAGGATCCCACTGATCAAACCGTGCATTTCGGCCGGGGTTAAGCCCACGCCCTGTTGGTTCAGTAACTGGTCTACGGCGTTGTAACCAGGCATTTCGTTCTGTATAGACATGCGCATTCGTCATCGTTGGGAGGAATATTCATGGTATGCTACCACTTTGGACCCTGGTGAACCAGAATAGGGCTTGTACCTTCGCACCAGGGTAGCTATAGTGTCGCCCCTTTGCAGTCCCGGATTCGGGCGTGAAGGCCGCGCAGTCAATCAGCAGGAAGGTGGCATGTCTGCACAACCCGTCGATCTCCAAATTTTTGGCCGTTCACTCCGCGTGAATTGCCCGCCTGAACAAAGGGATGCCTTGAATCAGGCAGCTGATGACCTGAATCAGCGGTTGCAAGATTTAAAAGAACGCACTAGAGTCACAAATACTGAGCAGCTGGTCTTCATCGCCGCGTTGAACATCAGCTATGAGTTGACTCAGGAAAAAGCGAAAACCCGCGATTACGCCTCCAGCATGGAACAGCGTATTCGGATGCTTCAGCAGACCATCGAACAAGCGTTGCTTGAGCAAGGTCGCATAAGCGAAAGAACCGGGCCGAAGTTTGAATAACACTTTGCAATTAACTGTGTTAGAGTAAGCGCAAGAACAAAATTTCTCTGAGATGTTTGCAAGCGGGCCAGTCCCCTGAGCCGATATTTCATACCACAAGAATGTGGCGCTCCATGGTTGGTGAGCATGCTCGGTCCGTCCGAGAAGCCTTAAAACTGTGACGACGCATTCACCTTGAACCAAGGGTTCAAGGGTTACAGCCTGCGGCGGCATCTCGGAGATTCCCTTCTTTTTAGTTCCATCCCTCGTGGCTTCCTTTTCGGTTTTTATCACCTTGTGTATTACACTACGCCAACATGCAACTGACCCACGTATTACCGTGCTCATGTTAAATCAGGCGACCCGTCATGACTCAACTTTCTGACACGCAAACTACCCGACAGCGGATTCGTCAACAGATTCGCCAGCAACGCCGCGCGCTGACGGCAGAACAGCAGGCGCAGTTCGCCCGACAGGGTGCCGATCGCGTGATGGCATACCCGCCCGTCGCACAGGCGCAAACCGTCGCTCTGTTTCTGTCATTTGATGGCGAACTCGATACCCGACCGCTGATCGATCGGCTGTGGCAGGCCGGCAAGCAGGTTTATCTGCCCGTACTCCACCCGTTCAGCCCGGGAAATCTGCTGTTTTTGCACTATCACCCGCGCAGTGAACTGGTGACCAACCGGCTTAAAATCGACGAGCCGAAGCTCGATGTACGCGACGTCCTGCCGCTAAGCCAGCTCGATGTACTGATAGTCCCGCTGGTTGCCTTTGATGTCGCCGGACAGCGGCTGGGAATGGGAGGCGGCTTCTACGACAGAACATTGCAGAACTGGCAGGATTATTCCCTGCAGCCTGTTGGCTATGCCCACGATTGCCAGCAGGTCGACGCGCTGCCAACCGAGCACTGGGATATTCCGCTGCCCGCGGTGATTACTCCCTCGGCGCTGTGGCAGTGGCCGTAAGCTAAGGCGTCCCGAGCTTCTTCAGTTGCCGGTTATGCCATCCGCTCAGTAACAAGATCGTCGTCAGCGCCCCCAGCAGCGCGCAGAACATATCCGACTGCGTGTCCCACGGATCGCCCTGGGTGCCGAGAAAATCATCCGCCCCTTGCCCCATCGCCAGTGCCGCCCACCATTCGATAAGCTCGTAGGTGGCGCTGATCGCCAGCGCAATGCAGCACACCAGAAACGAAAGCATCTTGCGCCCGCGCACATAGCCGCCGCGCAGTAGAATTTCCCGCGCCGCCAGCGCCGGAACCAACCCCTGGAAAAAGTGGCCAAGTTTATCGTACGGGTTACGACTTAAATTCAGCCACGCCTGCACATCAAATCCAATCGGTACTTTCGCATACGTATACATCCCCCCGACCATCAAAATAATGGCGTGGAAGAAGATAAGCGTGTAGAGAAGCGGCGTGAGCGGGTAGCGTGAACGCGTCACAAGCAGCAGCGGAACGATGATAATGACCGGCGTCACTTCCATCAGCCAGGTGAGGCTATCGTGGGTGCCCAACCCCGTCCATGCCAGGATCAGCAGTAGCAGGAAGACACCGGTATTCTGTAGCGATGTGCTCATCATTTAAAGGGATCCCCGCAGGGATCCTTTCGTCAATCAGAACAGCAGACGAGCGCGGATGGTGCCCGGGATCGCCTTCATGGCCTGCAGCGCCTGCTGGGCCACATCTTCTTCGGCCTCAATATCAATAACCACGTAGCCCATCTGCGGCGTGGTTTGCAGATACTGTGCAGCAATGTTGATGCTCTGTGCGGCAAAGATCTGGTTGATAGCGGTCAGCACGCCCGGGCGGTTTTCGTGGATGTGCAGCAAACGACGACCGCCGTGCAGCGGCAGCGACACTTCCGGGAAGTTCACCGCAGAGAGGGTCGAACCGTTATCGGAATACTTCGCCAGCTTACCGGCCACTTCCAGACCGATATTCTCCTGCGCTTCCTGAGTGGAACCGCCGATGTGCGGCGTCAGGATCACGTTGTCAAACTCACACAGCGGCGAGCTGAACGGATCGCTGTTGGTCGCTGGTTCGGTCGGGAAGACGTCAATCGCGGCCCCCGCCAGGTGCTTACGCGCCAGCGCATCGCACAGCGCCGGGATATCCACGACCGTACCGCGCGAGGCGTTGATCAGCAGCGCGCCTGGCTTCATCAGCGCCAGCTCTTCTACGCCCATCATATTTTTGGTGGAGGCGTTTTCCGGCACATGCAGACTGACCACATCGCTCATATTCAGCAGGTCAGAGAGGTGCTGGACCTGAGTAGCATTGCCCAGCGGCAGTTTGCTTTCGATATCATAGAAATAGACGTGCATCCCCAGAGATTCAGCCAGAATACCCAGCTGCGTGCCGATGTGCCCGTAGCCGATAATCCCCAGTTTTTTACCACGCGCTTCAAAACTGCCGACCGCCAGCTTGTTCCACACGCCGCGGTGCGCTTTCGCGTTGGCTTCCGGTACGCCGCGCAGCATCAGCAGCAGTTCGCCAATGACCAGCTCGGCAACGGAACGGGTATTTGAGAATGGCGCGTTGAAAACGGGAATCCCGCGTTTCGCTGCCGCGTCTAAATCAACCTGGTTGGTGCCGATACAGAAACAGCCGACCGCCACCAGTTTTTCCGCAGCGGCGAAGATCTCTTCAGTCAGATGAGTACGGGAACGCAGGCCAATGAAATGGGCATCACGAATCGACGCTTTCAGCTCTTCGCTGTCCAGCGCGCCTTTATGAAATTCGATGTTGGTGTAACCTGCCGCGCGAAGATTCTCCACCGCTTTTTGATGCACACCTTCAACCAGCAGAAACTTAATTTTGTCTTTTTCCAGTGATACCTTAGCCATTTCCCCGTCCTGTTTTGTCTTATCTGATGTCGTGCCGAACGAAAGTTCTTCTCAGCAACATATCAAAAAAAACTATCGCGGCAATATGAACGTTTGCGTCGACGACCTGAAGAAATATCACACAGAGGGAAATGGCAGAACAAAACACCAGAAAGAAAAGAAAAGGTAGATTGTTACTAAGGCTGACCGCATAAATGTGACAGAAGTCACCAAATTTGGCCTGGAGAAAAAATATTTGCGAGGGAGCCATCCGCTCCCCCGATAATATTATTTTACGATGGTTTTTACGCCATCGGCGGTTCCAATCAGTGCCACATCCGCGCCGCGGTTGGCAAACAGGCCGACGGTGACGACGCCAGGAATACCGTTAATTTTGTTTTCCAGCGCGATGGCATCAAGAATTTCCAGGCCGAACACGTCAAGAATCACGTTACCGTTATCGGTCACCACCCCCTGGCGATACTCCGGACGGCCGCCCAGCTTCACCAGCTCGCGCGCGACGGCGCTACGCGCCATCGGAATGACTTCAACCGGCAGCGGGAATTTGCCCAGAATATCCACCTGCTTGGAGGCATCGGCGATGCAGATAAACTTGTCTGCTACCGAGGCGATAATCTTTTCACGTGTTAACGCCGCCCCACCGCCTTTGATCATCTGCATATGGCCGTTAATCTCGTCGGCGCCATCAACATAGATCCCCAGGCGGTCCACGCTGTTCAGATCGAAAACCGGAATGCCGAGGCTTTTCAGTTTTTCGGTGGAGGCATCAGAGCTGGAAACAGCGCCTTCAATCTGCCCTTTCATGGTGCCCAGCGCATCGATAAAATGCGCGGCCGTGGAACCCGTACCGACACCAACAATGGTGCCCGGTTGTACATACTGCAATGCCGCCCAGCCTACTGCTTTTTTCAGTTCATCTTGCGTCATGATTATGGTCCGAGATGTGAATACCTGTGGCGCATTATAGAACACCGGGGGGGGAATTGTCCCTGCGGCAGGGTCACACAACTGAACAGACCATTTTTCATCTTCATCAAAAACGAATTTATGTCATAGTGCGAGTTAATGAAAAGTGATAGGGGTACGCCAGAATAATGAAACGACCGGACTACAGAACACTACAGGCGCTGGATGCGGTAATAAGAGAACGTGGGTTTGAGCGCGCCGCGCAGAAGCTCTGCATTACACAGTCCGCCGTCTCTCAGCGTATTAAACAGCTGGAAAATATGTTCGGCCAACCGCTGCTGGTCCGTACCGTGCCGCCGCGTCCGACCGAACAAGGACAGAAACTGCTGGCCCTGCTGCGTCAGGTTGAGCTGCTGGAAGAGGAGTGGCTGGGCGATGAACAGACCGGATCGACGCCGCTGCTGCTGTCGCTGGCGGTCAACGCCGACAGTCTGGCCACCTGGCTGCTGCCCGCGCTGTCTAACGTCCTTTCCGACTCCCCTATCCGCCTCAATCTGCAGGTGGAAGATGAAACGCGTACTCAGGAACGCTTACGCCGCGGTGAAGTGGTCGGTGCAGTGAGTATCCAGCCGCAGGCGTTGCCGAGCTGCCTGGTGGATCAACTCGGGGCGCTGGACTATCTGTTCGTCGCCTCGAAAGAGTTTGCGCAACGCTATTTCCCTAATGGCGTAACCCGCTCGGCGCTGCTGAAAGCGCCGGTTGTCGCGTTCGATCATCTGGATGATATGCATCAGGCGTTTTTACAGCAGAACTTCGATTTGCCGCCGGGCAGCGTCCCGTGCCATATCGTTAACTCTTCGGAAGCCTTTGTACAGCTGGCGCGCCAGGGCACGACCTGCTGCATGATCCCGCATCTGCAGATTGAAAAAGAGCTCAACAGCGGCGAGCTTATCGACCTCACGCCGGGACTGTTTCAGCGTCGGATGCTCTACTGGCATCGCTTCGCGCCGGAAAGCCGGATGATGCGCCGGGTCACCGACGCACTGATCGATTACGGCCACAAGGTGCTGCGTCAGGACTAAGCGCTGGCGATAAAAAAAGCCACTTCAGATGAAGTGGCTTTTTATTTTATGGCTTACTGTGCCGCATCAGGCTGCTTAGCCGGCGCAGCGGGGGCCGGGGCTGGCTGAGCAGGCTGCAGTTCAAAAACAACATCGACCTGATCGTCAAACTGAATGGTCGCCTGCTCGTAGGTTTCCTGCGCCGAAACCGGGGCCGCATCGGCAGCCTTCATCATGCGTACCATCGGGCTCGGCTGGTAGTTCGAAACATGGTAGCGAACGCTATAAACCGGTCCCAGCTTGCTATGGAAACCTGACGCCAGCTCTTGCGCCTGATGCACCGCGTCATCAATGGCCGCTTTACGCGCTTTGTCTTTATAGGCATCCGGTTGCGCAACGCCCAGCGAAACAGAACGAACTTCATTCAGACCCGCTTTCAGCGCGCCATCCAGCAGACCGTTCAGCTTGTCCAGCTGACGCAACGTCACTTCGACGGTGCGCACCGCGCGGTAGCCTTTCAGGATGCTTTTGCCATTCTGATAGTCGTAATCAGGCTGGGTGCGCAGGTTGGCTGAGTTAATATCTTTTTTGGCGATGCCGTTCTTTTCGAGGAAAGAGAGATACTGCGCCACGCGATCGTCGGCCTGCTTTTTCGCCGACGCGGCGTCTTTCGCTGCAACGTTCACTTCAATCGCCAGGGTGGCGATATCCGGCACAGCGGCTACGCTGGCGGTACCCGAAGTTACAATATGCGGGCCATTCGGCAATTCATTTGCCTGTACTGCCATCGCACTCAATCCAATTGCTGCCGCCAGGGCCATGAGTTTTAACTTCACTGTCGTTTCTCCATCTTACATTGGGTCGCCCGTCTACGGACGCATGTCTGCAAGCTTAACGCGTCCGCGGAGAAAGTCCATCGGACTAAGCCTGGTAAAACAGAGCCTGGACATGCTGGAAACCGTCTTTCGCCAGCTGCAGCGCAATAAACCACATCACCAGGCCAACCAGCACGTTAATCATCCGCTGCGCTCGCGCGGTACGTAAGCGTGGTGCCAGCCACGCCGCCAGCAGGGCCAGGCCAAAGAACCACAGGAATGATGCGCTAATGGTGCCTAAGGCAAACCAGCGCTTAGGCTCCACGGCCAGCTGACCTCCCAGGCTGCCCAGCACGACGAAAGTGTCGAGATAGACATGCGGGTTAAGCCAGGTGACCGCCAGCATGGTGACGATAATTTTCCAGCGCCCCTGCTTCATGACTTCCGCACTGGCCAGTTCCAGATTGCTGCTCAGCGCCGTTCTCAAGGCGCCGAAACCGTACCAGAGCAGAAAGGCCACGCCCCCCCAGGTGACCAGCGCCAGCAGCCACGGCGACTGCATCAGCAATGCGCTACCGCCAAAAATACCGGCGCAAATCAGCAACAGATCGCTCAACGCGCACAGGAACGCGATCATCAAATGATACTGTCGGCGAATCCCCTGATTCATCACAAACGCATTTTGCGGCCCGAGCGGCAAAATCATAGCCGCTCCCAGGGCAAGCCCCTGAAAGTAATACGATAACATGGTGTTTTTTCCGGTAGGTCGTTAATGCAGAGGAATATAGCGCGATAAAATCATTAGAGGAAATTGATAATTTTAATCATTAATAAGAGTAGCTAATACAGAAGTGGCAATAAAGGCCAGCATCGCTGGCCTCCGGATCGGCGGCGGTCTTACTCCACTTTCTCCTGCGGACGAACCATATGAACATCCATCTGCGGGTACGGGAAGCTGATGCCGTTGGCGTCAAACTCGCGTTTAATACGCTCCAGCACATCCCAGTATACGCTTTGCAGATCGCTGCTCAGACTCCAGACGCGCACCACATAGTTCACCGACGACGCCCCCAGTTCATGCAGACGTACGGTCATTTCGCGATCTTTGAGGATACGATCTTCCGATTCGATAATACGGGTGAGCAGCTGCTTGACCTTATCGATATCGGCATCGTAGGAGACGCCGATAATAAATTCGTTGCGTCGCGCCGGCTCACGGGAAAAGTTAATGATATTGCCGGCGATAATTTTACCGTTCGGAACCACCACAATTTTACCGTCGGCCGTACGCATGGTCGTAGAGAAAATCTGCACGCTCAGTACCGTACCGGCGACGCCACCGAGATCGACATACTCACCTGCGCGGAACGGGCGGAACATCACCAGCAGTACGCCAGCGGCCAGGTTAGACAGCGATCCTTGCAGCGCCAGACCTACGGCTAAACCGGCAGCACCGAGGACGGCGATCACCGATGCTGTCTGCACGCCTACGCGACCTAATGCCGCAATCAGGGTGAACGCGACAACGGCATAGCGCACCAGGGCGGACAGAAAATCGGCAACGGTCGCATCAATCTTACGCGCCAGCATCAGTCGGTTCACCGTATTAGAGATGACCCGTGCCACAATCATACCGATGATAATAATCGCGATAGCGGCAACGATATTGACGGCATAGCTCAGCAGTAATTCTTGATTGCGCACCAGCCAGGAACTGGCGTTGTGTAGGCTATCGCCAACGTTCAACTCTTCCATTTAATCTTCCTTATGAATACCCGTAGGGGGAATAAAAAACCAAACCTGTACAGCGACAGGTTAACTAAGGTTAAACAATATGCACATGTTTTGCCAAGTTGATCACAATTCTCGGCGAAATATCGTATTGTTCAGCCATAAAAAAAGCCCGCTATTCAGCGGGCTTTCGCGCAAGAAACAGATTTTTCTTACAGAACGTCGATCGCGTTCAGCTCTTTAAATGCCTGCTCCAGACGAGTCACCATGGACGTCTGTGCAGCACGCAGCCATACGCGCGGATCGTAGTATTTCTTGTTCGGCTGGTCTTCGCCTTTCGGGTTGCCCAGCTGGCCCTGCAGGTAAGCTTCGTTGGTTTTGTAGTACTGCAGGATACCGTCCCAGGTTGCCCATTGGGTATCGGTATCGATGTTCATTTTGATAACGCCGTAGCTTACGGAGTCTTTGATTTCCTGAGCGGAAGAACCGGAACCGCCGTGGAAGACGAAGTTCAGGCTGTTGTGCGGCAGGTTGTGTTTCTTAGAAACATATTCCTGAGAATCGCGCAGGATGGTCGGAGTCAGCACGACGTTACCCGGCTTGTACACGCCGTGTACGTTACCGAAGGAAGCGGCGATGGTGAAACGCGGGCTGATTTTGCTCAGTTCAGTGTACGCGTAATCAACGTCTTCCGGCTGAGTGTACAGGGCAGAAGCGTCCATGTGGCTGTTGTCCACGCCGTCTTCTTCGCCACCGGTGCAACCCAGTTCGATTTCCAGAGTCATGTCCATTTTGGCCATGCGCGCCAGATATTTAGAGCAGATTTCGATGTTTTCGTGCAGAGACTCTTCAGACAGGTCGATCATGTGAGAAGAGAACAGCGGTTTGCCGGTAGCAGCGAAGTGTTTCTCACCCGCGTCCAGCAGGCCGTCGATCCACGGCAGCAGTTTCTTCGCGCAGTGGTCGGTGTGCAGAATAACCGGCACGCCGTAGTGTGCAGCCATCTGGTGAACGTGATGTGCGCCAGAGATAGCACCCAGGATTGCTGCGCCCTGAGGAACGTCAGTTTTCACGCCTTTGCCCGCGATAAACGCAGCGCCGCCGTTAGAGAACTGAACGATAACCGGAGAACGAACTTTTGCAGCAGCTTCCAGAACGGCGTTGATGGAGTCAGTACCCACACAGTTAACCGCTGGCAGAGCAAAGTTATTTTCTTTAGCTACCTGGAACACTTTCTGAACGTCATCACCAGTGATCACGCCAGGTTTTACGAAATCAAAAATTTTAGACATGTTACGTAGTCCTGTATCTTCGGCCGTTTATGCTCGCCATCATTCGTGCGGCAGTCCTCTGGCTTACCTCGCTTACCCCGGTTACGTAAGAACCTGGCGTTCGCGCTGTCGCCACCTTCCGGCAACACGAATTATTTAGAGCAACAAATTGAATTTTATTTGCAAAACAGGCGGGATTTCCCCGCCTGATCAAACTTACTTCTTAGCGCGCTCTTCAAGCATAGCTACTGCTGGCAGGACTTTACCTTCCACGAATTCGAGGAATGCGCCGCCGCCAGTGGAGATGTAGGAAATTTTGTCCGAAATGCCGAACAGGTCAATCGCTGCCAGGGTGTCACCACCGCCGGCGATGGAGAAACCTTCGCTGTCAGCGATGGCGTTAGCCACGATTTCAGTCCCTTTACGGAAGTTCGGGAATTCGAATACGCCAACCGGACCATTCCACAGAATAGTTTTAGCGTTTTTCAGGATATCAGCCAGTTTCTGTGCAGAAACATCGCCCAGGTCCAGGATCTGCTCGTCATCTTTGATGTCGTTAACAGATTTCAGCGTCGCGGTCGCCGTTTCGGAGAACTCAGTTGCCACGCGAACGTCGGTCGGAACCGGGATATCGCAGGTGGTCAGCAGGCGTTTCGCTTCGTCAACCAGGTCAGCTTCGTACAGGGATTTACCCACGTTGTGGCCCTGAGCGGCAACGAAGGTGTTGGCGATGCCGCCACCGACGATCAGCTGGTCAGCGATTTTAGACAGGGAATCCAGAACGGTCAGTTTGGTGGAAACTTTAGAACCACCCACGATGGCAACCATCGGGCGAGCCGGCTCTTTCAGCGCTTTACCCAGCGCGTCCAGTTCAGCGGCCAGCAGCGGGCCAGCACATGCAACATCGGCGAATTTACCGATACCGTGGGTAGAGGCCTGCGCACGGTGTGCAGTACCGAAGGCGTCCATAACGAACACGTCGCACAGCGCCGCGTATTTTTTGGACAGCGCTTCGTCGTCTTTCTTCTCGCCTTTGTTAAAGCGAACGTTTTCCAGAACGACCAGTTCACCGGCGGCAACTTCAACGCCATCCAGGTAATCTTTAACCAGGCGAACCGGGTTAGACAGTTTGTCTTTCAGGTAATTAACAACCGGCAGCAGAGAGAATTCTTCGTTGTACTCGCCTTCGGTCGGACGACCCAGGTGAGAAGTGACCATCACTTTAGCACCCTGTTTCAGCGCCAGCTCAATGGTCGGCAGAGAAGCACGGATACGCGCGTCGCTGGTTACTTTCCCGTCTTTGACTGGTACGTTCAGATCGGCACGGATAAAAACGCGTTTACCAGCCAGATCCAGATCGGTCATCTTAATTACAGACATGGTGAATCCTCTCAATGATTCTTAAAGTTTTGCAGACGCCATACGCTCCATCACGAACGATGTTGCGCAGGGATGTCTCACCTGAAACCAATAACGGCCATCGCTAACGTCGTGTCGAGCATCCGGTTAGCAAAGCCCCATTCATTATCACACCAGACCAATGTTTTGATCAGGTGAGCACCACTGACCCGGGTTTGGGTGCCATCAACGATGGCGCTGTGTGGGTCGTGGTTGAAATCTATCGAGACCAACGGCAATTCCGTATAGTCAACTATACCATGAAATGCACCTTGTGCTGCTTTTTGCAGCAACTGGTTGACTTCATTAGCCTTTACAGGTTTTTTCACCGTCACGCTAAGGTCAATCGCCGTCACATTAATCGTCGGTACGCGGACCGCAATTGCCTCGAAACGGTCGTTAAACTGCGGGAAAATTCGCGTGATCCCCGCAGAGAGTTTGGTATCGACCGGAATAATCGACTGGCTGGCCGCGCGCGTACGGCGCAGATCCGGATGATAAGCGTCGATCACCTGTTGATCGTGCATGGCGGAGTGGATTGTCGTTACCGTTCCTGACTCAATGCCGTAGGCATCATCTAACAGTTTTATGACCGGGATAATGCAGTTGGTCGTGCAGGAGGCGTTGGAAACAATACGATGCTCCGTACGCAACTCATCATGGTTCACGCCAAATACAACGGTCGCGTCAAGATCGCTGCTGCCGGGATGGGAAAAGAGCACTTTCTTTGCCCCTGCCCGAATATGGGCTTCGCCATGCTCACGGCTGCCGTAAATACCGGTACAATCGAGAACAATATCAACCGCCAGCTCCTGCCAGGGCAGCGCCTCAATCGAAGGTTCATGCAGCAGACGTATGGCATCATCGCCGACATACAGCTGCTCTCTCTCCTGGCGAACATCCCAGGCAAAGCGCCCATGGCTGGTGTCATATTTCAACAAATGCGCGATGCCCGCGGCATCCGCCAGCTCGTTGATTGCCACCACGGTAATTTCCGCACGACGCCCGGATTCATATAAAGCGCGAACCACGTTGCGTCCTATGCGACCGAAGCCATTAATCGCGATGCGTATGGTCATAGGTCTCCTGCAAGGTTGTCCCTGATTTGAGATGGCTGACAGAGTAATCCAGCAACGCCCGAAGGGAAACCTTACCCGTCGCAAACTGCGACTGATTGATTAATTGTCGAACATTTAAACGACTGAAACGCTTCAGCTAGAATAAGCGAAACGAGGAATAAAAGGAATGTCTGTCCAGCGGAAGAAGTGAGTTATCTGACGTACATCACATTTTGGATGGAATAATACGCAATCTGTCGGCGGCTATCGGGAATAACGGTGTCAAAAAAAAGCCGGGCGTTTAGCCCGGCTTTTTCTGCTGTTATCGCCCGGATAAGCGGGCAGATAACGACTACAGCAGCGCTTTCGCTTTCGCGACCACGTTGTCGACGGTGAAGCCGAACTCTTCGAACAGCTGCTCTGCCGGCGCAGACTCACCGAAGGTGGTCATGCCAACGATAGCGCCATTCAGGCCGA